>Ga0247771_1000012_pt1 | contig 106828 bp, 94 predicted proteins | sample UWRJL197509C6_FD_179948 | JGI IMG/M metagenome (GOLD analysis project Ga0247771, IMG submission 179948) | Plant litter microbial communities from Arlington Agricultural Research Station in Wisconsin, United States - UWRJ-L197-509C-6 | ecosystem: Environmental > Terrestrial > Plant litter >... | reverse complement strand
CTCACCCCGCTCGCGCAATTATTTCAACACCCGTTTTGTCTTGTCAAGTCTGGAAAGACGACTTGACAAGACAAAACGGGTGCGAAGGCGCTCCGGATCGGGGTGCAGGGAGGGGAGTGCTCGGGCGATGGTCCAGTTGCGTGCTCCCGCTTGAGGGTCAGACCCGCCAGCAGGCATGGGGCCGAGTCCAAAGCCGCGCCAGTTCCGAGGTTCCAGGACAAGCCCAGCGCCGAGCATCAGGACCAGGGTCAGGTCCAGGACAACGCCCGTCCCGAGATTCCAGACCAAGCCCGGCATCGAGCAGCAGAGCCAGGGTCAGGTCCAGGACGTCGCCGGTTCCGAGATTCCAGGCCAAGCCCGGCGCCGAGCAGCAGAGCCAGGGCCAGGACAGCGCCAGTCGCCAGATTCCGGATCAGGCCCAGCGCCGAGCCAACAGGCCTAGGCCAGCCACCCCTGAACCAGACCAAAACCCCGAATCCCTAGACAACCCACCATCCCCAAGGCCCAGAACCCCACCCCCGCGAACCCCCACCCGACCAGACCCGCTTACATAACCCCCTCACCCTCCTCCTCGAGAACCGAACCCCGTGTTCCTGCGTGGAGGTCCCAACAGGCACACACCTTCACAGGACAGGCACCAACCGCATGAGTCGGCCACTCGACATCCTCATCGCCACCTCGCCCTACTCCGGGCACACCGCTCCCCTCATCCCCATCGCCCGCACTCTCGTCGAGCGCGGTCACCGTGTTCGCTGGTGCGCGGGCCGGGAGTTCGCCGAGCAGGTGAAGTCCTCCGGCGCCACCTTCGAGCCGATGGATCCCGCCTCCGACCCCGACGGCCGAGCCATCGACGAGATGTTCCCCGAGCGGGCCACTCTCAAGGGGATCGCGAAGCTCAGCTTCGACATCCGGTCGGTGTTCCTCGACCCCATCCCCTCCCAGCTAGCCGACCTCCGCCGGTTGACCGAGCAGCACCCCGCCGACGTGGTCGTCCACGACGCCGCGTACGGCGGCGCGGCAGCGCTGAGCGCGTTGGGCGGACCGGTGGCCGTCAGCGTCGGCACGTCGCCCATGTCCCTGCCGAGCCCGTACGTGGCTCCGTTCGGCCTCGGACTGCAGCCGGGGTCGGGACCACTCAGCCGGATGCGCAACCGGGCGCTGCAGATCCTCTTGGACCGGGTCGTGCTGCGCGGTGTGCACGCCCGGCTGCACGAGATCCAAGGCGAACTGGGGCTTCCGCCGGTGAAGCGGAAGACCATGGCGGGCATCTCCCCCGACCTCCACCTCCAGAACGGCCTCCCAAGCCTGGAGCACCCGCGCCCCGACCTGCCCCCGCAGGTCCACTTCGTCGGCGCGCTGGTCGACCGGACCAGCGGCGAAGACGTCCCCCCGTGGTTCACCGACGTTCTCCGCTCGGACAAGCCGGTCGTCCACGTCACCCAAGGCACAGTCGCCGACAACGACCTCAACGACCTCGTCCTGCCCACCCTCCACGCCCTCGCCGACGAGAACGTGCTGGTGGTCGCCGGGATCGGGGCGCACGAGCCGATCCCGGACCCGCCCGCGAACGCGCGGGTAGCGGCGTTCCTGCCTCATGACCGCCTGATGCCGACCCTGGCGGTCATGGTCACCAATGGCGGGTTCGGGGCGATTCAGAAGGCGTTGGCGCAAGGGGTTCCGCTGATCATCGCGGGGGCCAGTGAGGACAAGCCGGAGGTTGCCGCGCGGGTCGCGCGGGCCGGAGTGGGCATCGATCTGCGGACGGCCACGCCGAAGCCGAAGGCGATCCGCGCGGCAGTGCGCAAGCTGCTGGACGACCCCGGTTACCGCACTCGGGCGCGGGCGATGGCCGTCGAGTACCAGCGGTACGACGCGGGTGCCGTGGCGGCGAAGCTGATCGAACAGGTGGTCGAGTCGAAGGCCGTCGCGCAACCCTCCTAGACTAGGGACTCCCAGCGCCGCAAGGAGTCCCGTGCCCACCGCAGACGAACTGCTCAACGCCGCCGCCGTCACCGGGCTCGCCCGCGTCCTGTCCGTGGACGCCCCCGCCGTGCTCGACGCGGCGACCCGGCTCGACGGTCTCGGCCTGCGGGAACGCACGGATCTCGTGCACGACGCCCTGCTGGCGGACCTGCCGGACTCGTACGCGAAGTTCGAGGCGGTCATCCGGAAAGCGTTGCGGGACAGCGGGTTCACCGGCTGGATGATCTGGCCGGTCACCGAGGCCGTCACCAGCCGCGCGCTGGAGGCGGGCACGGGCGAGGCGTTCGACCGGGCGTTGGCGCTGCTCGCGGACCTGACGCCCAGGCTGTCCGCCGAGTTCGGCATCCGACGGCTGCTGGACGCCGACCTCGGCCGGGCACTGCCGATCGTCCTCACGTGGACCGCGCACCCGGACGAGCACGTCCGCAGGCTCGCGACCGAGGGCACCCGGCCGCTGTTGCCGTGGGCGAAGCGCGTCCGCGCGATCTTCGACGACCCGGCCGCCGCCGTACCGGTGCTGGACGCGCTGCACCGCGACCCGTCGGAGTACGTCCGGCGCTCGGTGGCCAACCACCTCAACGACATCAGCCGCCGCGATCCGGACCTGGCCGCCGCCACGGCCGAGCGCTGGCTGGCCGACGCCGACGCGCCCACCCGGCGGCTCGTGCGCCACGGCCTGCGGACGTTGATCAAACAGGGGCACCCGCGCGCGCTGGCGCTGCTCGGCTTCCCGCCCGCAGAAGGTCTCGTCGTGACCGGGCCGGAACTCGACAGCACGACCGTCCCGGTCGGCGGGCAACTCGGGTTCTCCTACGTCGTCGAGAACACCGGCGACTCGCCCGCCGCCGTCGCCGTCGACTACGTGATCCACCACCGCAAGGCCAACGGCTCCACCACGCCCAAGGTCTTCAAGCTCACCACCAGGACCCTCGCCCCCGGAGAACGGGTCACGTTGGCCCGCACCCACTCGTTCAAGGTCATCACCACCCGCGTCTACCACGTCGGGGAGCACGCCATCGCCCTCCAGGTGAACGGCGAGGCGTTCGGCCGTTCGGCGTTCACACTCGTGCCGTAACGGACATCCGGCCGCAATCGGCGACCCGGATTTGTCCCGGCGCAGTCGATCTTGTATCTATCGTCCATGAGAACGCGCTCCACCGTGACCGATGTCGTGTTCTTGCTCCCGCAACGGTTGTGCCTCCTCGACCTCGCGGGACCCGCCGAGGTCTTCCGAACAGCCGTGGACCACGGCCTGCCCTACCGGCTGTCCTTTGTGGCCGCCGTGCCGGACCCCGTCACCGCCGAGGGCCTCGCGGTGCGCGCCGACACGACGTGGCCCGCGCTGACCTCGGCCGACCTGGTCGTCGTTCCGGGCTCCGGTCCCGGAAGCGCGGTCGCGCCCGAGACCGTGGACGCGGTGCGCCTGCACAGCGGCACGGTCGTCGGCGTGGGCGCGGGTGTCGACGTCCTCGGCCGCGCGGGCCTCCTCGACGGCAAGCGCTGCACGACCCACCCCCTGCTCCGGCAGGACCTGGCCAACCGCTGTCCGAAGGCGAGCGTCGTGGACGACGTCCTGCACGTCGTGGACGGCCGGGTCGCCACGGCGGCGAGCGCCGCCGCGGGCATAGACCTGGCGCTGCACCTGATCGCCGCCGCCCACGGCCCCGGCGCGGCCGCGCGCATCGCCAGGGCGATGGTCGTCTACCCGCGCGACAACGGCGACGACCGGCTCGACAGCGTCCTGCTGCGCCACCGCGGCCACGTGGACGACCTGGCCCACCGCTTGCAGGACCTGATCGAGGACCGGTTCACCCAACGCCTGCGCCTGGTCGACATGTCCCGCGAGCTTGGCTTCAGCGAACGCACCCTGACCCGCCACTTCCGCCGCGCGACGGGCCTGACCCCGTTGCGCTACCAGCAGTTGCTGCGCCTGGAACGCGCCGAGCACCTCCTCGGGCGCGGCGCGACGGCCGAGGCGGCGGCCCGAGCCGTCGGCCTGACCGACGCCCGTGCCCTGCGGGCTTTGCGCGGCTGAGACCGGGGACGGCTCAGGGGCGACCTCCTCTGAGCCGCAACGGGTTCACGGCATCACCACGTCCAGGGCGAGCCACGCGGCGAGGTCGGCGATCTCCGCGCGCACCGCGGCGGTCGTGGCGCGGTCGAACGGCTCGTCCTCGTGCACCGCGTCGACGCGCAGCACCCCCGCCTTGCGGTCGGCGGTGGCGTCGAGCTTGCCCACCAGGCGGTCGTCGCACAGGATCGGCAGCGCGAAGTAGCCCCAGCGGCGCTTGGCGACGGGTTTGTACATCTCCAGCTGGTACTCGAACTCGAACAGCTCGGCCATCCGCTTGCGGTCGTGCAGGAGCCGGTCGAACGGCGAGAGCAGCGCCACCCGGCCGGTGAACGGTTGCCCCAGCAGCGAAGGGTCGACGCGCCACCGCCCCTTCACGCCCTCCACCACGGCGTCCTCCCCGCCTCGCGCACGTCCGCGGGCTCGACCGGGCACTCCGGACCGCGGGCTCGGGCGATGCCCAGCGAGCGGAGCCGCCGCTCGTCGCGAACGCGCCCGGCCTCCTCGGCGGGCACCACCGGGTCGTCCGGGTAGACGCGGCTCGCCAGGTCCCACAGCCGGTCCGCGCCGCGGCGGCCCGCGATGGCGACCTCGCCGCGCAGCACCAGGAACTCCAGCAGCTGCGTGACGTTGCGGTTGTTCGTCCACCCCGTCGACTGCCACGGGACCTCGCAGGTGTCCGGCAGGTCGCGCGACGCCAGCGGTCCGGACGCGCCGAGCCGGTCGAGGACGTCCCGGCGGCACTTGTCGTTGGCCCGCACCCAGTCGCGGCGGCTCGCCCGCCACCCCGGCAACTCCCCCGGCTCGGCCTGGTCCCACCGGGCCATGTCCGCCCGGTAGAGCGCCAGGTCCTCGGCCGGTCTGATCATCGCACGCAGTTCGAGCAGCGCCCGGTCGACCAGCGCGGTGTCCAGATCGGACCGCGAGTAGGCCGAGCCGAGCCTGCTCCACGCCACGAGGTGCGCGTTCGGCGCGACCGCGGCGATCGGGTCGACCTGGAGCAGCGTCAGCCCGCGCACCACCGCGAGCAGGTCGGTGGGACGCCGGTGGTCCAGCAGTTGCGCGCGCACGGCGATGCGACGCGCGTCCTGGCGGGAGAGCTGGTGCGGGGTCACTCCGCGAGGTTAGGCGAGGGGTCCGACATTGTCCGGGCGACGGCTCAGCAGCGCGGTGGCGTGGACCGCGAGCCACCGCTCGGCGTCGTCCCACGTCCACCCGCACTCCCGGACCAGCGTGCGCCACGACGTCAGGCCGAAGCAGAACCACAGCACGTCCGCGGCCCGCTCCGGCTCGGCCAGGACACCGCACGCGTCGAGGTGCTCGGCGATGCGGCCCAGCACGCTCCGGTAGAACTCGGTCGCGTTCCGCCACAACGATTCCGCGTCGTCGTGCACCGGCAGAGCGGCGTGCATGATCTCCAGAGCTGCCTCGTGCCGCTCGTTGCACAGGCGGGTGCCTCGGGCCAGGATCCGCATCGCCTCCGCGAGGTCGCCGGTCTTCCTGATCTCCACCAGCGACTCCTCCGCGCCCGAGTCCGCCACGGCGGCGGCGATCAGCTCGTTGAGGATGTCCGCCTTGCTGCCCGCGCTCGCGTACACGGTCTTCTGCGCGACCCCGGCCCGCTGGGAGATGTCCGCGACCGTCACCCGGCCGTAGCCCTTGGCGGCGAACAGCTCCGCGGCCGCGGCGAGGACGTCGTTCCGCGTGGTCGCGGCGTCCTGCTCGCGGCGCGGGGAGCGGTAGGCACGGCGGGTCGTCGACACGGGACCGAATCTACCGGTCGCCCAGCGCGGCACGCGTCGAGCGGAACTTGCGCAGCAGCAGCGGACGCAGCAGGCGGAGCGGCGCGGGGAAGTTGGCCATCATCGCGGCGTAGCCGGGAGCGGGCACGGGTTCGCTGAGCAGGCCGATCACGAGGTCCGGGCCGCTGCGCGGAGCGCCCGCGACGATCGCCGCGCGCAGCCGGACGATGTCCGCGTCGGGCACCTGCGGGAAGAGGCCCTCCAGCACGGGTTCCTCGGCGTCCAGGTGTCCGAGCAGGACGTCCCGGACGGTGACCGCGGCGGGCAGCGCGGCCTTCGCGGCGGCACGGACGTCGGCGCCCTTCGCGGCCAGCGCGTCGATCGCGGCGCTCAGCACCTGGAGCTCGTGGTCGAGCTTCTCGTGCTCGGCGCTGAGGCCGTCGAGCCCGGCCACGACGTCCGGGAAGAGCCGCCGCAGCACCGGCCAGAACAGCTCGTCCTCGCTCTCGTGGTGGTGGTGCACGAACCCGGACTGCCAGCGGGCCAGGCGGACCACGGCCTTGACGTCGGCGGGCCGGCCGGCCGCCACCCGCTCCAGCGAGGAGGTCGTCAGGTCGACGCCCCGGCGCATGATCGTGTGCACGGCGACCAGCTCGTCGTACATCCGCAGGCCTTCGGACTTCTCCACGGGTCCCTCAATTCAGGTTAGACATCAGGTAACCAATATCCTGCGATAGTAGCCAATGTGGGTGACCCGTTCGGACCAGTGGCAGGTACTCGCCACCCCCGGCCCTCACCGGATGCCCGTAGTCACGACGGGCGGAGTTGTGCCCCCGGCCACCGAGGGCCGGTAGAACGAGGCCATGAGCCGACTCGCAGGCGTAGCCGTGCTGTCCGTCCTCACCCTGGTCGTCACGGGGTCGCCCGCCCACGCGGCGCCCCTGCTGTCGCGCGACCCCGTCGCCGTGGTCTACGCCCGCGACCACGCGCTGCACCTGCTCAACGGCGGGGCCACCGACGACGACCTGCAAGCGCGGACCACCAAGCTGGCCGCGAGCGCGTGGGGCTTCTTCCGCGGCACGTCGCCGCTGTACTACCGGGACCTGGCGGAGCTGCCCGCGTCGGCCTACGCGACCGCGGGCGGGGACGTGTGGATCACCGGGGACGCGCACTTGGAGAACACCGGCGCCGACCGCGGCGCGGACGGCACGGCGCAGTACCAGCTCACCGACACCGACGACGCGTGGCGCGGGTCGTGGACGTGGGAACTGCGGCGCGAGGCCGTGTCGCTGGTGCTGGCCGAGCGCGCGGGCGGCCGGAGCGCCGCCAAGATCACGACGGACCTGAACACGCTGGTCGCCGAGTACGCGCAGTGGATCGCCAAGTTCCACGGCACCGACGACGAGCTGACCTACCGGCTGGTCAACTCCACCTCGTCGAACCTCACCGAGGACCTGATCGACGACTCCGCCGCCGACAAGCGGTCGGACCTGCTGGCGAAGTGGACGTCCGGCGGCCTGTTCAAGGCCGATCCGGAGTTGCAGGCCGTGCCCGCCGCGACCCGGACGCAGCTGGTGAACGCCGTGGCGGCCTACCGGACCACGGCGTCGACTCCCCTGTCCGCGGCGGCCGCGACGGTGAAGGACGTGCGGCGGCGGTTGGGCGCGGGCACCGGCAGCCTCGGGCGGTACCGCTGGTACGTGCTGGTGGAGGGCGCGACCACCAACGCTTCCGACGACGTGCTGCTGGAACTGAAGCAGGAGGTCGACCCCGCCCCGAAGCCGTTGGCCCCCTCGGCCACGACGTTGACCGGCGGTCAACGCCCGGCGCTGGCGCTGCGCTGGCTGGTCGCGCAGTCCGACCCGCTGGCAGGCTGGGCGAGCGTGGGGACGACGCCGGTGCTGGTGCGGGAGAAGTCGCCGTTCGCCGAGGACCTGTCGATCGACGACCTGGACTCGTCGACCGTGTGGGACGACACGGTGCGCGACGTGGCCCGCCTGCTGGCGGCGGCGCACTCGCGAGCCGACCAGGACCTCGCGGGAACCGGCCTGGCGTACTCGGCGGACGCGGCGATCGACGGGGCGATCACGTCGGTGTCCGGCTTGCAGACGGAGACCCGCGCGTTCGCGACGGGGTACGCCGACCAGGTCACCAGCGACTGGCAGGCGTACGTGACGGCCAAGAACGCGGGTCGCCCGCTGTTCTGACGAGGTGTCCCCAAAGGGGACCGGGCGCCGGCGTGGGAGGTGGGTACCTCCGGACGTCGGCGCCCGGTCGTCGCACCGGTCCCGGCGGTGGTGAGGCCGGTGCGACGGGAGGTCGGCAGGCGTGGGCGCCGTGCCGGACCCGGTCTAGCGCTTGCGGTTCTCCGGGGTGGACTTGGTGTCGTCGACGACGTCGATGCGCTCCTTGCGGACCTCGCCGCTGACGGTGCGCTGCTCGGTGACGGTCTCCTTGCCCAGGCCCACACGCTCGACCGCGACGGTCTCCTTGCCGACGACCGGGCGCTCCTCGTGCAGCACGACCTCGGCCTCCTCGTCGCCGAACGCCCGACCGCGCGGCGCGCCGCCGCCGGTGATGGGTTCGCGGACCACCCGGACCTCCTCGTGGGAGACGGGGACCGTGATGTTCTGCTGCTCGGTCACGGTGTGCTTGACGAGCCGGACGCGGCCGGTCTCGACCTGCTCCTTGCCGATCTTGAGCTGCTCCTCCGAGCGGGTCATGGACTCCTGGCCCGTGCCGCGCTGCCCCGTCGTCCGCTGACCGGAGGCGTCCTGACGGGTCATGTCCTGACGGCCCGTGTCCGGGCGCCCGCCCGCCTGCTCGTGCCTGCCGGTGGCACGGCCCCGCTGCTGCCCGGAGAGGCGGTCGTGGTCGCCGCTGTTGGCCATCGGGATCATCCCGTAGTACTCGTACAGGTCGGCCTGCTCCGCGTCGGACAGCCTGCCGCCCGCGGCGTCCACCGCCGGGGCGTCCTTCACCTTCTGCTTCTCCACCGGGACGGTGATGTGCTTGTCCTTCACCTGCGCGTCCTGGATCGGGACGAAGCTCTCCCGCATGCCGAAGAGTCCGGTGTGGACGGAGGCCCAGACGGGTTGCCCGCTCGCCTCGTCGAGCCAGACCTGCTTGACGGACCCGATTCGGTCACCTCGCGCGTCGATGACATCGCACTCGTACAGGCGTTCCACCGATTTCTGGTCGATCATTGGGACAACCTCTCTCCTGAATGGACGGTTCGTCTCGCCAGATCCGGGCTACCCGCGTCGGCCGGATCGACGCGGAATCCGACCCAAGGCCACCCGGACGAGAACGCCGCCCCCACCGATCGGACGCTCCGTAGCCGCACCACCCCCGGTCGAGCGGCCCCGCCGGAGGGACAGGTCACCACGTCGTCACGTCGTGCTCCCTGTCCACGGCGACGCCGACCGTGGATGATCCAGGGCATGTACGGCATCGGCTCCGAGCCGCGTCCGCTGTCGCGGCCCAGCACCCGGCTCCTGCGGATCCTCGCGTTCTGCGGGGTGCTCGGGTGGGTCGTGTTCATCGCGCTCCGCATCCACGCCGAACCGCCGCCCGGCGCGCCGTCGCCGGACCAGCTGGCCCGCGCGTACGAGACGGCGCTCAACGACCGGCACGCGGACGGCGTGACGCCGCTGTTGGGCGGCCCGGTCGTGGGCAACGAGGACGTGGCGAAGTACCTGGTCGGCCAGCCGCACGACGGCCGGTGGCACGTGGCGGTCGTGGTGCTGGACGGGTCGACGTTCCTCGCCGTGAACGACGACCGCGGCCTCGCCGCGCACCTGCCCACGACCAACGAGGACGGCCACTGGCAGGTCAACCCGCTGGTGTCACCGCGCTGACGCCCGGTCCGGGGCAGAAAGACGCCGCGCGGCGGACCGGTTCCTGTCGGACCCGGTGGTTATCTTGTGCCGCATGAAGAGCTTGCCCGAATCGGACGAAACCCTCTTCGTCCGCACCGACTTCACCGACCAGGACGACTGGCTCGCGCTCTGGGACGCCGTGACCACGCCCAACGAGGACGACTTCCTGGCGAACCTGCGCCTCGTGGACGACCGCGAGTACCAGGACGCCACGCCGGAGCAGCTCACGGCGTTGGCCCCGGACTGGTCGCTGCTGGTCGTGGCCGACAAGACGGCCCTGACCGCGCTCGAGAACCCCCTGCTGGTCATCTACGCGAGGGACGGGGAGGTCGACCAGCTGCGGGTGATCCCCGAGGAGCTGTGGTCGATCGAGAACAACATCTCCCTCGCCAACATGGACTGGGAGGACTTCGCCGACGCCGCGGACGACGACGGCGTCTTCCGCGGGTTCTGAGGTCCGAGGGGGCTCCGGCGGGAGCCCCCTCGGCCGTGCTCACTCCGGCTTCGACCGGCCCAACCGCACCGCGCCGAACGCGCCGGCGCCCACCAGCACGACCGCGCCGACGATCCACACCCAGACCGGCACGCCGCCACCGTCGTCCGCGGACTTGTCCGCCGCGGCGGGAGCGGCCGCCGAGGTCGTTGTGGTGGTCGGAGCCGTGGTCGTGGTCGTGGTCGGGGCCGCGGACGTCGTGGGCGCCGCGGGCGTGGCGAGGGTGAAGCGGACCTTGTCGCCGATCTCGTCACCGTCGTCGGAGATCACCTTGTAGTCCAGCACGTACTCCCCCGCGGGCCCGGTGGCCACGACCGGGGCGGTGATCACGGCTCCGGCGGCGCTCACCGTGCCGACCTTCCACGTGGAGCCGTCCGGCCCGGTCACCGTGATCGGGTCGGCGGGCAGCCCGACGGCCTCGCTGAAGGTGAGCTGGATCTGCTTCGGCGCGGCGGGCAGGGAGGCGCCGGCCGCCGGGTCGCTGCTCAGCAGCTCGGCGTGGGCGAACGCGGGCGTGGCCGTGCCCGCCAGTGCCAGCCCGCTCAGCAGCAACGCGGCGCCTAGGCGTCGAAGGTTCATCGGGTCGGCCTCTCGTGGGTCAGAACGGCATCCCGCAGGTAGTCGTCCCCGAAGACCGTTCGGTTCCCGCGACTTCCCGCTACCAGGTCACGGGCAGTTCGTGGACGCCGTAGATGTTCATGTCGGTCCGCAGCCGCACCTCCTCGGCGGGCACCGCGAGGGCGAGGGTCGGGAAGCGCCGGAGCAGGCCGCCGAACCCCGCGCGCATCTCGATGCGGGCCAGCTGCTGGCCGAGGCACTGGTGGACGCCGTGGCCGAACGCCAGGTGGCCGCGGGCGTTGCGGTGGACGTCCAGCACGTCGGCGTCGGCGTAGCGGCGGGGGTCGCGGCTGGCGGCCAGCGTCGAGACGACGACGGTCGAGCCCTTCGCGATCCGCTCGCCGCCGAGTTCCAGGTCCTCCGCGGCGTAGCGGTAGAGGACGTCGACGACGGCAAGGCCGCGCAGGAGTTCCTCGACCGCGCCGGGCAGCAGGTCCGGGTCGGCGCGCAGCGCGGCCAGTTGCTCGGGGTGCTCCAGGAGCGCGAAGGTGCCCAGCGCCAGCATGTTCGCCGTGGTCTCGTGGCCCGCGAGCAGCAGCAGGAAGGCGATGCCGGTCAGCTCCTCGACGGTCAGGTCGTCCTGCCGGGCCAGGTCGGACAGGATGTCCTCGCCGGGGTCGGCGCGCTTGGCGACGACCAGGCCGGCCAGCAACGTGGTGAGGCCCGTGTAGGCGGCGATCTTGTCCTCGACGGGTTGGTCCTTGATCAGGAACTGGGCGGAGTTCGCCTGGAAGCTCTCCCGGTCCTCGTAGGGGACGCCGAGCAGTTCGCAGATCACCAGCGACGGCACCGGCAGCGCGAACTCCGCGACCAGGTCGACCGGCGGGGTCAGCCGCGCCATCTCGTCCAAGCGCCGTTCGACGATGTCGACGATGTGCTCCTCGAGCTGCCTCATCCGCTTCACGGTGAAGGCGCCGGTGAGCTTGCGGCGCAGCCTGCCGTGGTCCGGCGGGTCCATGGCGATGAACAGGCCCGGCACCTGCGGCGCCGGTTCGGTGTAGGCGGGGATGCCGGGGGTCTCGAAGGGCATGTGGATCACGCCGAGGTCCTGGCGGGAGCTGAACCGGGTGTCGGCCATGACCTCGCGGACGGCGTCGTACCCGGTGACGAGCCACCCCTCGTGGCCGTCGGGGAACAGCATCGGGCTCACGGGTCGGGCGTCGCGCAGCAGCGTGATGGCGCGGGGCGGGGCGAAGGGGCCCGCGTCGCGCTCCAGCGGGAGGCCTCGCGGGACGGGGTGGGTCGTCGGGTGGTCCCCAGTAGCGGTCATGGTGCCAGCATGGCATCACGTTGGCACCATTGCAAGCCACAGTGGCTCACTGTGGCACCGCGACTAGGTGAGGGTGTTCGGCACGTTCTTGTGCGGCCCGAAGTAGCCGATGTAGACCTTGGCCGTCTCGCGGTCGGCCACGAAGTACACGCGGGGCAGCAGCGTGCCCCGGCCGACGCCGATCTTCAGGTGGGCTTCCATGAAGACCTCGCCCGCGGCGTTGTAGGCGCGGTCGACGGGGAACATGCGCTTCGCGCTCATCCGCCCGGATCGGCCCACGGTCTTGCTCTCGCTCATCGCGAGCTTCTTCGAGTTCGACGGCCACACGTGGCGGTGGTGGGAGTTCGCGCACCAGGCCTTGAAGTTGCCGGGGTTCTCCTCCGCGGCGAGGGCCTGGCCGTAGGCGTGCAGGGCGAGGAACCCGCGCCACGCGCTGTCGCCCCACGTCCTGGTCTCGGGCATGTTGTCGAGCTTGTCGAGGTCCACGCAGGCCGCGGGCGGGAAGCTGAGGTGGTCCGAGAGGTGTTCGCGGGCCAAGGCGGCGGCGTGGGACGGGGAGTCCGCGGTGGTGGGCAGGTCGCACGGCGGGGGCGCGTCGGCGGGTCCGGGTTGCAGACCCCGGTAGACGGTCGTCAACTGCCCGCGCAGCCGGTTGTTCTCCTCTTCCAGCCTGCACTGGTCCTCGACGGCTTCCTGGTACCGCCGGTCCAGCTCGTCGAGCCTCGACTGCTTCTCGGCCAACTCCAGGTCGGCCATGTCGAGCAGTTCCTCCAGTTCCCGCGATCCGGGCGGGGCGGGCGGGTCCACGGTCGCGGGCTCCGGGACCTCGACGTGTCTTCGCTCCGGTTCGAGGTTCTGCTTGCGCTCCCCCCGGTGCCGTCCCCAGAGGATCCCCCACACCGCGCGCGGCACGACCGCCATGTCCACCAGCCTCTCGTCGTCGAGTTCTCCCGATCAACCTTGCCACGGCGGCATTCGGCCCAGCGGGACGTTTCGTTGACAGAACGGGGTCAGTCGCACACTGGGCGCATGCGAATCCTGGAGGGCAAGGCCGTCGTCGTCACCGGGGCCGGGCGGGGGCTGGGTCGGGCCTACGCGCTGCACGCCGCCGAGGCGGGGGCCGCGGTCGTGGTGAACGACATCGATGGCGGGTCGGCGGACGCGGTCGTCCGGGAGATCCGCGAGGCCGGTGGCCGGGCGGTCGGCAACGGCGACTCGGTGGCCGACGCCGACCGGGCCGCGGCGCTGGTCGACCTGTGCGTGACGGAGTTCGGAACGCTCGACGGGCTCGTCGCCAACGCGGGCCGGACGGACTTCGCGGACCCGTGGGTCGAGGACCCCGACCGGATGCGGGAGGTCGTCGAGACCAACGTGCTGGGCACGCTGTTCTGCGGGTCGGCGGCGGCGAAGGTCATGCACGCGCGGGGCGGAGGGTCGATCGTCACCGTGGCGTCCGGGGCGATGCTGGGCCGCGCGGGCGCGACGGCGTACTCCGCGTCCAAGGGCGCCATCGCGTCGATGACGTTCTCCTGGGCGGGCGCGCTGGCCGAGCACGGGGTTCGGGTGAACTCGGTCTGCCCGCTGGCGTGGACGCCGATGATGGACCTGGACCCGAGGTCCGCGCAGATCAGCGACCGCTCGCAGACGCCGGACCGGATGGCCCCGCTGGTCACCTACCTGCTCGGCGACCTGTCCGCCGGGGTCACCGGGCAGGTGGTGCGGATGGTCGACGGGAAGCTGATGCTGGTGCGGCAGATGGCGTTCAAGGAGCCAGTGCTGGCTCGCGACGAGTGGACCGTCGAGGACGTCGCGCGGGCGTTCGACGAGGAGTTGCGCGCCGCGGCCGAGCCGCCGAACAGCGAACGCTGGAGGCTCTGAGCCCCGGCCGACGCGAACGGACTCGGGCGACCCCCGCCGTTCGGCGGAGCCCAGTCGGGTGAACCAGCGAACGATCATGAGCACCTCGCACGTTCGGCTCTACCGTGGGGGTAACCCACCGGAAGCGAGGGATGCGAGCGAGGTAACGACCATGTCCGAGTACTCGCAGGACGACGCCCCGCGCCCGGTGCTCCGGCACAGCGGGATGGCCGAGGTGTGGCACGTGGAGTCGGCGACGAGGCAGTTCCGGTCGCTCGACTACCGGTTCGGCGGTGGCTCCTGCCGTGAGGCGGTGCTCGCGCTGGCGTCGTGGAGCGAGCGGGTGCTGACGCACTCGAGCACCACGGAGACCGTGCGCGAGCGGTTGGGCCAGGCCATGGCCGACCTGCACAACCTGGCCGCGTGGACGTGCTTCGACACCGCGAGACCGGACCTGGCGGGCCCCCACTTCGACCGGGCGCTGGAACTCGCGACCCTCGTCGCCAACCACGACCTGACCGCCAACGTGCTCTACCGGACCGGACGGGTGCACCTGCACCACGACCGCCTGGACGAGGCGCTGGCCGCGTTCGAACGGGGAAGGGCGTCGGCGGGCCTCGCGGGCAGCTCGTTGAGCGAGGCGATCCTGTGCGCCAACGAGGCGTGGACGCACGCCCGCCAGGGGAACCGGGACCTGGCCCTGCTCCGGATGGGCAATGCGCGCGACGCGTTCGAGGCCGCCGACCACCGCTCGCCACCCACGTGGGCGGCGTTCTTCGACGACGTCGACCTGGAGGCCACCACCGGCGTGGTCTACACCGAGCTGGCGACCGTGGTCGACGACGCGTACACGGCGTTCGCGATCCCGCCGCTCACCCACGCCATCGCGGGCTACCCCGAGGGGATGACCAGGAGCCGGGCGTTCAGCCAGATCGCGCTGGCGGTGAACCACGTGGTGGAGCGGGACTTCGAGCACGCGGCCAAGGTCGGCCTCCAGGCCGTGGACTCGTCGGCGAAGGTGCTGTCGGCCCGCACGCGGGACCGGATCCGCCCGCTGCGCGTCGCCGCCTCCCGGCACGAGGAGGACGACGACGCGCGCGAACTGGTCGAGCGGATCGACCGCTTCACCGGGAACTTCTGACCGGCACCGGGCCGCCGAGCCGGGCGAGCACCCCGTCCAGCACCACGCGCAGGGTGGCGTCCGCGACCCGTGCCGGATCACGGCTGACCCGCAGCACGGCCGGGGTTCCGGGCGCGGCGAACAGCTCGACGAGCAGTTCCGCCATCGGCCACGCCAGGTCGTGGGCGTCGTGCCGGGCGACCTCGCAGCCGTCCAACCGCAGCACCGGGGCCGGGGAGTCCTGAACGGCCGTGATCACCTGGTACAGCGGGTGCCTGCTCGTGCGCCGCCCGCCCGCGAGGCGGGCAACCTCGGCGAACGGCACGTCCGCGTTGGCCAGCGCCGCGTGCGCGGCCGCCGCGGTCTCCGCGAGCCCGGTCGAGGTCAGCCGCACGCACACCGTGTCGACCAGGCAGCCGACCGGCCGCTCCAGCGCCTCGCCCGACCGCTTGGTCACGGCGACGCCGACGCCGAAGTCGGTCTGCCCGGTGTGCTCGACCAGCGCCGAGCCGACCGCGGCCAGCAGCACCGAGAGGCGTCCGGTGCCGTGCTCGCGGGCCAGCCGGTCGACGTCGGCGAGCACGGCGGCGTCCAGTTCCCGCGACACCGTGCGCGGCCCGACCCCGTCGACCGGGGGCAGCGCCAACGGCGGCACCCCGGTGAGCGTGCGCGTCCAGAAGTCCCGCTGCGCCGGGAGGTCAGCCGCCGCGCCGAGGTCGCGCAACGTCCGTTCGACGGCCGCCGGGGAGGGCACCGGCGGCACCGCCCCGCCCGCGTACGCGGTGGACAGGTCGTCGGCCAGCACGTGCTGCGACCAGCCGTCGAACGCGATGTGGTGCACGGACACGCCGAACAGCCACCGGTCGTCGAACCGGACCAGCACCGCCCGCCACGGCGGACCGTCCTCCAGCCGGAACGGCCTGCGCAGCTGGGAGTCCAGGACCGCCGCCGCGTCCTCGGGCCCGGTCGCGGCGAGCGCGACGAACTCGACCGGCTCGTCGGACGGCACGGCGAGCGCCTCGTCGTCCGCCTCGAACCGCGCGTGCAGGTAGCCGTGGCGGGCGTGCACGTCCCGCACCGCCTTCCGCAGCCGGTCCACGTCCAGCGCCCCGCCGATGGTCCACGCGAGCGAGCAGTGGTTCTCCGGATCGGCCCCGGACACCAGGTGCCGCACCAGGAACGAGTGCTGCAACGACGTCAGCGGCGCCTCGGCCGCCTCCTCCCCGACCGGCGCGGGCGGCGTGGCCAGCCACTCGGTGATCGCCGTGACGGTCGGGGCGCGCATCAGCCGGGACACCGGGATCGACCGACCGAACCGCGTGCCCAGCCTGGTGCACAACCGGACCGCGGTCAGCGACGTGCCGCCGAGCGCGAAGAACGACTCGTCGCGATCGACGTCGGCGAGCCCGAGCAGCGCCCCGAACTCGGCGGCCACCACGTCGGAATCACCGTCCCCCACCGGTTCCACCGGCGCGGCCGCGGTCGGCAGGGACGCCAGCAGCGCGGCGGTGTCGGTCTTCCCGTTGGCGGACAACGGGAACGCCTCGACCTCGACCACGTGGTCGGGCAGCGAGTACGCGGGCAGCACCTCCCGCAGCCGCGCGGCGAGGTCGTCGCCGCCGAGGTGGAACAGGGCCAGCGCCGTGCAGGCTCCCGTGGCGTCGCGCACCGGCACCACCACGCACCGCCGGACACCGGGCAGGGCGGCGACGACGTGCTCGACGCCCGCCGGTTCCAGCCGGTGCCCGCGCACCTTGACCTGCCGGTCCCGCCTGCCGTGGAAGCGGAACACGCCGCCGGCGTCCACGCTGCCGAGGTCGCCGGTCCGGTACAGCCGGGTCGGCACGCCGTCCAGGTCGGTCACCACGAACTTCGCCGCGGTCAGCTCCGGATCGCCGAAGTAGCCGATGGCCAGCCCGTCACCGGCGACGCACAGCTCGCCGACCTCGTCCGGCCCGCAGCGCCGATCCCCTTGCAGCACCACGACTTCCGTGCGCGGCACCGGTCGGCCGAGCGGGATCTCCCCCGCCGTGTCCGACGGCCGCACGTCGTGGGTCAGCACGAACACCGTGCTCTCCACCGGCCCGTACCCGTTGACCAGCCGCACGTCCGGGTGCGCGGCGAGCAACTTCCCCGCGTGCCACGGCGACAGCTTCTCCCCGCCCGTCACGACCGTGCGCAGGCCGGTGAGCGCCTCCACGTCCTCCTCGACGACGAGGTGGCACAACGAGGTCGTGAGGAACGCGGTGTTCACGCCGTGCCGCGCGATCAGCTCGCGCAGCGCGGCGGGCGTGAGCGGCCGTTCGTCCACCAGCACGGACGTGCCGCCGCTGAGCAGGACTCCCCACAGCTCCAACGCGAACCCGTCCCACGGGACCGCCGCGGCCTGCGGCATCACCGTGGTGCGGTCGAACCGGGCGAACTCGCACGGGTCGAACAGCCGGGTCGTGCCGCGGTGCGGCGACAGCACGGCCTTCGGCTCGCCGGTGCTGCCGGAGGTGAAGAACACCATGGCCGCGTCGCCGTCGGTGATCACCGGCGGCGGCGCGGTCACCCGTGTCGCCACGACGTCGAAGCCCTGCACCACGACGCGCTGGTCGAAGTGCTCCGAGTCGGCCACCGCGACCTGCCCGGCCAGCAGCGCGGCGATGCCCCGCAGCCGGTCGGCGGGCCAGGTCGGGTCCAGCGCGGCGTACGCGGCCCCGCGCTTGAGGACCGCCAGCAGCACCACGACCAGCGTGGGCGAGGGCGGCAGCAGCACGGGCACCACCGCGCCCGGCCCGATGCCGACCGCGCCGAACGACCCGGCCAGCCGGTCGGCCAGCGCGTCCAGCTCCCGGTAGGTGAACCGGGAGTCGCCGTGCGCCAGCGCGACCGCGTCCGGGTGGGCGGCGGCGTTCGCGGCGACGACCTCGTGGATCAGGTCGCGGTTCACGGGGTGGCCACCAGCCTGCGGCGGCGGACGTGGGCGAGCAGGGCGGTCCGCTTCCAGCCGGTGCTGCGCGTGGCGGGCGCGGGGATGCCGAACTTCTTGACCAGGTAGTCGATGTGGGCGTCGACCGCCCGCGGGCTCAGGTCGAGCCGGGCGGCGATGGCCGCTGACGTCGGCATGGGTCCCTCCACCTGCGCGGCGCACAGTTCGGCCAGCACGGCGAAGTACCGCGCCTCGGGGTCGAGCTCGGGTTCCCGCGGCCGCACGATCGCCGGGCAATGGCGGACCGGCGGCCACGCCGCCTCCACCATGGGGGCGAACACGGTCACCGCGGCGGAGCCGGGTTCCCTCGTCGGCGACACGGTCGCCATGTCCAGCCCGAACGGCAGCCGGACGCCGGGGCGGATCTCGACCGGGTCGTCCGGGCGGTCGACGTCGGCGACGAACAGCGGGTCGTGCTCGGAGGCGTTCGTGATCCACCAGACCGACGGCCCCGAGGTGACCACACCCCTGAAGTACGTCATTCCCCCGGTTATCCGGAGGTCCAGATCACAGGAATGGCAGTCACAAGATCCGAACGTCGCCGAATGTCCCTCGGAAACGTCCACGCGGTACGGGTTCCGGCCGCGTTCGGCCGGACCTTGAATCATCAACACCGACACGTCTCTCTCCCCAGTTCACCATGTCGATACGGCGCAGGTCGTGCGCTTTGGTGGCAAGCAAATGGTCCGTCCGGCCCCGGCCAGCGGGAATGGGCACAACTACGCAGTACGCCGAACCGAAGTCGCGGATCTAGCAGATCGATTGACGTCAGGCAATCGAGTTGACTCCGGGCTGCCCGGACTGCCCGTGACCGGGAAAGTCGAACATGATTGTTCCACGCCGCCCATCGGCATATCCACAAATGCCCATTCGATTCACCAATGCGATTCGACACCGGAAGGGAACGCCTGTGAGCACCACTCGGACGGTGCCCGTCTCCTCGGCTCAGCGCGGGCTGTGGCTCGTCGACGAGCTGCACCCGCGGAGCTCCCTGTACAACGTGTTCTGCGCCGTTCGGCTCACGGGGCCGCTGGACGTGGCCGCGCTGCACCGGGCGCTGGAGCGGGTCGTCGGCCGGCACGAGGCGCTGCGCACGACGTTCCTGCCCGGCCCGGTCGGCCGGGTGGTGGACGACCTCCCGGTGCCGCTGCCGGTCACCGACCTGGCCGACATCCCGGCGGCCGAGCGGTTCGCCGCGGCGACGGCGCTGGTCGACGGGTGGGCCGAGGAGCCGTTCGACCTGGCCGAGGGGCCGCTGCTGCGGGCGCTCGTCGTCCGGCTCGCCGACGACGACCACCTGGTGGGCCTGGCCGTGCACCACGTGGTGTGCGACGGGCGGTCCGTGCACGTGCTGTTCGACGAGTTGGCCCGCCTGTACGCCGGGGAGGAGCTGCCCGAGCTGCCCGCGCGGTTCCAGGACTACGTCGCCACGCGGCACGAGGACGCCGAGCGCGTCGCCTGGTGGCGCGCGTACCTGGCGGGCGCGCCGGACGTGCTCACCCCGCCGACCGACCGGCCGCGACCGGCGGTGCGGGGCACGGCGGGAGCGACCCACCTGCTGCACCTGCCGGGACCGCTGATGGCGGACCTGGTCGCGATGGCCACCCGGCGGCGCACCAGCCCCTTCATGGTGCTGCTGGCGGCCTACTCGGCGCTGCTGGGCAGGCTCGCCGACGTCCGGGAGCTGCTGGTCGGCACGCCGGTGTCCGGCCGGGACGTGCCGGAGTTCGAGTCGCTGATCGGCCTGTTCGTCGACACCGTCCCGGTGCGCGTGGACCTGTCGGGCGACCCGACGTTCGACGGCCTGGTGCGGCGGGTCCGCGGGTCCGTGCTGGACGTGCTGGCCCACCAGGGCGTGCCGTTCGACCGGATCGTGGAGGAGGCGCGGCCGGACCGGAGCCCGAGCCACACGCCGCTGGTGCAGAGCGCGTTCAGCGCCGAGATGGCGCCGTTCGCCACGCCCAGGTTCGCCGGGCTGGAGGCGGAGCTGCGGCTGCCGCTGCCGACGACCGCGAAGTTCGACCTGGACCTGACCGTGCAGCGCGCGCCGGAGGGCGACGACTTCATCGGCATCCTGACCTACAGCACGGAGCTGTTCGACGCGGCCACGGTCGAGCGGTTCGCCGAGCGGTTCGTGCGGCTGCTGGCGGCGGGCGTCGCCGACCCGGACACCCCGCTGCGGTCGTTGCCGCTGCTCGACCCGCCCGAGCGGACCATGCTGCTGGACGAGTGGTCCGAGTCCGCGCCGGGTCGGCCCGCCGACCTCTTCGTGCACGAGCTGTTCGCCCGCCAGGCGGCCAAGACGCCGGACGCGCCCGCGGTCAGCCTGCACGGTGTCGAACTCACCTACGCGGACCTGGACGAGCGCGCCGACCGGCTCGCGGCCGACCTGCGGGCGCGGGGCGTGGGACCGGACGAGGTCGTCGGGGTGCTGCTCCCCCGCGGCGTCGAGCTGGTCGCGACGCTGCTGGCGGTCCTCAAGGCCGACGCGGCGTACCTGCCGCTCAGCCCGACCCACCCGCCGGGCTACCTGGCCCGCGTCCTGGCGACCGCGAAGTCCCGGCACGTGGTCGCCGACCCGACGCTCGCCCACCGGCTCGACGGCACCGGCGTGACGGTGGTCGACCCCACCGGTCTGCCTGCCGCAGGCCCGGCCCCCGCACGGCGGTCGTCCCCGGACGACCTGGCCTACGTGCTGTTCACGTCCGGGTCCACGGGTGAGCCGAAGGGCGTGGCGGTGACGCACGGGGCGCTGGCGAACGTGGCCACGACGATGGTCGACCACTACAGCCTCACCGACGCCGACCGGGTGCTCCAGTTCGCCAACGTGGGCTTCGACATCCACGCCGAGGAGCTGTACCCGACGTGGGCGGCGGGCGGCTGCGTCGTCCTGACGCCCGATCCCCCGCCCGGCCCGGAGGAGCTGATCGGGCTGATGCGCGCGGAGCGCGTCACGTTCACCATCCTCACGTCGAGCTACTGGCGGCAGTGGGCCGACCGCGCCCGGCGCGACGGCGTGCACCCCGGCGAGACCGTGCGGCTGGTGTCGATCGGCGCCGAGCCGGTCGACCGCGAGACCCTCACGTGGTGGCAGCGCGAGGTCGGCGTGCCGGTCGTCAACATCTACGGGCTCACCGAGACCACCGTGAACGCCACCGCGACCTGGCTCGACGCCCCGGTGCTCGGCGGGTCGGTGCCGATCGGCGTGCCGCTGGACGGCGTCCGGGTCTACGTGCTGGACCGCGAGCTGGAGCCGGTGCCGGTGGGCGTGCCCGGCGAGCTGTACCTGGGCGGCGACTGCCTGGCGCGCGGCTACCTGGGCCGGGCGGACCTGACGGCGGACCGGTTCGTGCCGGACCCGTTCGGGACCGGGTCCCGGCTGCACCGCTCGGGCGACCGGGCCCGCTGGCTGCCCACCGGCGAGCTGGAAGTGCTGGGGCGCTTGGACAAGCAGGTCAAGGTGCGCGGGTACCGGATCGAGCCGGGGCACGTCGAGGCCGCGCTGCGGGCGCACCCCGACGTCACCGACGCGCTGGTCGTGCCGCGCGGCGACCGGCTGGTCGGCTACGTCGTGCCGAGCGAGGTCCCGGCCGACCTGCGCGACCACCTGTCCGGCAGGCTGCCGGTGCACCTGGTGCCGTCCGCGTTCGTCGGACTGCCCGCGATCCCGTTGAACGCCAACGGGAAGGTCGACACCAAGGCGCTGCCAGAACCGGCCGCGGCGGTGTCCACGGCGGCGCCCGCGAGCACCGATCTGGAACGCCGGATCGCCGAGGTCTGGCGGCAGGTGCTCGGCCTGGACCGGGTCGGCGTGCACGACAACTTCTTCGAGCTGGGCGGCAGTTCGCTGGCGCTCGCGTCCGTCCACTCGCGACTGCGGGACGAGCTGGGCCGGACGCTGCCGATGGTGGCGCTCTACGAGTACCCCACCGTCGCCGCCTTGGCACGGCACCTGAGCAACGAGACCGACACCGGCGCCGACCAGCGGGCCGACCGCCTGCTGGCGGGCCGCGCGCGCCTCACCCGAGAACGCCGCGCCCGCCGATGACCACTGGGGAAGGAAGCACCGAGATGTTCGAAGACGATGACCGGTCCTACGCCGTCGTCCGCAACGACGAGGAGCAGTACTCGCTCTGGCCGGTCGACCGCGACCTGCCGCCGGGGTGGGCGGCCGTCGGCGTCACCGGGACGAAAGCCGAGTGCCTCGACCACATCCGCGTGGTGTGGACCGACCTGCGGCCGCTGAGCCTGCGGGACCGGAGGACGGCGTGAGCGCCCCGACCGCGAGCCTGTGGCGGCTGGCGAACTTCCGGAACCTGTGGCTGGCGCAGACGTTCAGCCTCGTGGGCACCCAGGTGACGATCCTGGCGTTCCCGCTCGTGGCGCTGCTGTTGCTCGACGCGTCGGCGCTCGAGGTGTCGATGCTGTACGCGGTCGAGTTCGTGCCGATCCTGCTGCTGGGCCTGCCCGCCGGGGCGTGGGTGGAACGGCTGCGCAAGCGCCCGGTGCTGCTGGTGTCCGACGCGGCCCGCGCCGTGGCGCTGCTCGCGGTGCCGGTCGCGTACGTGCTGGACGCGCTGTCGTTGCCGCTGCTGTTCGCAGTGGCGTTCGTGGTCGGTCTCGGCACGCTGTTCTTCGACGTGGCGCAGGGTTCCTATCTGCCCGCGCTGGTCGCCGAGGAGCAGTTGGCCGACGCCAACGCGAAGATCGAGGTGTCCCGGTCGGCCAGCCAGCTCGCCGGTCCCACCGCGGGTGGCGTGCTGGTGCAGTTCCTGACCGCGCCGGTCGCGATCCTGCTGGACGCGCTGAGCTACCTGGCGTCGTTCGCGCTGCTGCTGTTCGTCCGCGGCCGGGAGGTCGCCACGCCGCCGGAGGAGCGGCAGGGGCTCGGCCGGGAGATCGGCGAAGGCCTGCGGTTCGTGGTGTCGCACCCGCTGCTGCGGCCGTTGGCGCTGTGCGACGCGGCGGCGAACCTCGCGTTCGCGGCCGTGCTGGCGCTCCAGGTCGTGTTCGCGGCCGACGACCTGCACCTGAGCGCCACGGCGATCGGGGTCGTGCTGGCCGTCGGCAACGCGGGCGGGCTCGTGGGCGCGGTGGTCAGCGGCCCGTTGGCGAACCGGTTCCCGCCCGGTCCGCTGCTGATCGCGTCGATCGTGCTGTTCAGCGTCGGCGCGGCGCTGCTGCCGCTGTCGACGGGCGCGATCGGCTTCGGGTCCGGCCTGTTCGTGGTCTACCTCGGCGTCGTGGTCTACAACGTCGTCGGCACCACGCTGCGCCAGCTCGCCACGCCGGAACGCCTGCTGGGCCGGATGAACGCGACCCTGCGGTTCATCGAGTGGGGCACGCTCCCGCTCGGCGCGGCCGTCGGCGGTCTGCTGGTGGCCCCGCTCGGGCTGCGGACCGTGCTGTGGATCGCGGCGGGCGTCTGCGTCCTGTCCGTGGTGCCGCCGCTGTTCTCCCCCGTGCGCACGCTGATGGCCAACCCCACGGCCGAGACCGAGTCGAGCGTGACGCCATGACCGACGAGACGCCGTACCTCGCCGTCGTCGGCATGGCGGGCCGCTTCCCCGGCGTGCCGGACCTGGCCGGGTTCTGGGCCGCGCTCGTCGACGGCGTCGACACGCTGACCCGCGACAACGGCCCGGCACACGGGTTCGTCGCGGACGGCGACCGGTTCGACGCGGGCTTCTTCGGCTACGCGCCGAGCGAGGCGCTGCTGATCGACCCGCAGCACCGCGTGTTCCTCCAGTGCGCGTGGGAGGCCCTGGAGCACTCCGGGTACGACCCGGCGACCTACCCCGGCGTGATCGGGGTCTACGGCGGCAGCGGCGACACCGGCTACGCCGAGACCCTGCGGCAGCACCGGTCCCGCTTCCCGGACGTGTCGGAGCTCCAGTTCCGGATCGCGGCGGGCGTGGACTTCCTGACCAGTCGGGTGTCCTACAAGCTCGGTCTCACCGGGCCCGCGGTGACCGTGCAGACGGCGTGCTCCACGTCGTTGGTCGCGGTGCACACCGCCGCCCAAGCCTTGTTGGCGGGCGAGTGCGACCTGGCCCTCGCGGGCGGGATCACGCTGCACGTGCCGTTCCCGGTCGACGAGGTCGAGGACGGGATCATCTCGCCCGACGGCTACTGCCGGGCGTTCGACGCGGACGCGCGCGGCACGATCGCCGGCGACGGGGCCGGAATCGTCGCACTGAAACGACTCGACGACGCCCTCGCCGACGGCGACCACGTGCACGCGGTCGTCCTCGGCTCCGCGGTCAACAACGACGGCGGCGGCAAGGTCGGCTTCACCGCGCCGAGCGTCGACGGGCAGGCCGCCGCGATCCGCGCGGCGCACCTGGTCTCCGGCGTCGAGCCCGCGAGCATCGGCTACGTGGAGGCGCACGGCACCGGCACGCCGGTCGGCGACCCCATCGAGGTCCGGGCGTTGACCAAGGCGTTCGGCCGGGAAGGGTCGTGCGTGCTCGGGTCGGTCAAGGCCACCATCGGCCACACCGACGCGGCGGCGGGCGTGATCGGCCTGATCAAGACCGTGCTGGCGCTGGAGAACGAGCTGATCCCGGCGACCGCGCACTACCGCGCGCCCAACCCGTTGATCGACTTTGCCGCGAGCCCGTTCGAGGTGCGCGGCACCGCGACGCCGTGGCCGCGCGGCCCGGAGCCGCGGCGGGCGGGCGTGAACTCGCTCGGCATCGGCGGCACCAACGCGCACGTGGTGCTGGAGGAGGCCCCGGTGCGGCCCGCGGTCGACCCCGGCAGGCCGTACCAGGTGTTCCCGTTGTCCGCCAGGAGTTCCACCGCGCTGACGTCGGTCACCCGGCGGCTGGCGGACCACCTCGGCGACGAGCCTCTCGCCGACGTGGCCTGGACGCTCCAGGCGGGCCGCCGGGCGTTCGCGCACCGCGGGTTCGTGGTGGGCGGCGACCGCGACGAGGTCGTGCGGGCGCTGGGCAAGGTGACCACGAAGGTCGTCGACGGCGAGCGGGGCGCGGCGTTCCTGTTCCCCGGCCAGGGCGGGCAGCACGTGGGCATGGCCCGCGAGCTGTACGCGCACGAACCGGTGTTCCGCGCCGAGTTCGACCGGTGCGCCGACCTCGTGCTGCCGGACCTCGGCGTCGACCTGCGGACCGTCCTCTTCGGACCGGACACCGAGGCGGGAGCGGCTCGACTGTCCACCATGGACGTCGGCCAGCCCGCCGTGTTCTCGGTGGAGTACGCGTTGGCGAGGCTCTGGATGTCCTGGGGCGTAACGCCTTCCGTCGTCGCCGGGCACAGCCTGGGCGCGTACGCCGCCGCCACGATCGCCGGGGTCCTGTCGGTCCCGGACGCCGTGGCGCTGGTGCTGGAACGCGGACGGCTGCTCGGCGGCCTGCCCGACGGCGCGATGCTGGCGATCCCGTTGCCGGAGAACGAGGTCACGCCGCTGCTCGGCGCGGAGCTGTCGCTGGCCGCGCTCAACGGGCCACGGCAGTGCGTGGTCGCCGGTCCGGTGTCCGCCGTGGACGACCTGCGGCGGCGGCTGGTCGAGGACGGCGTCGAGGTGCGGCTGCTGCGCATCAGCACGGCGGCGCACTCGTCGCTGGTCGAGCCGGTGCTCAACGGGTACGAGAAGCGGGTCGCCGGGGTTCGGCTGCACGCGCCGGAGATCCCGTGGATCTCCGACCGGACCGGCGCGTTCGTGACGGCCGAGGAGGCGACCGACCCGGCGTTCTGGAGCGCGCACCTGCGCGAGACGGTCCGGTTCGCCGACACCCTGGACACGTTGCTGCGCCACGACGACAGCGCGCTGGTGGAGATCGGGCCCGGCCGCACGCTCACCGGGCTGGCCCGGCAGCACCCGGCGCGCTCGGCGGACCGGACCGTCGTCCCGACCATGCCGCACCCGGCGGACGAGACCTCGGGCCCGCACGTGCTGATGACCGCCGTCGGCACGCTGTGGCAGGCCGGGGTGGCGCTCGACTGGGAGGCGGTGCACGAGGGTGAACGCCGCTACCGCACGCCGTTGCCGACCTACCCGTTCGAGGGTCGGCGGTTCCGGCTGGACCTGCCCGACGACGAGCCGGACGTGGTCGAGGACGTCGTCGCGTCGACGACACCGACCGAGGCCGCGGTGGCGGCGGCGTTCGGGACGATCCTCGGCTTGCGCGAGGTCGACGTGGACGACGACTTCTTCGACCTGGGCGGCGATTCGCTGCTGGCCGCCCGGATCGTCGCGCTGCTCCGCCGGGACCTCGGGGCCGAGGTCGTGGTCCGGTCGCTCTTCCGGGCCCCCACGGTCGCCGCGCTGGCCCGCCTGATCGACGGGGAGGAGTCGTGAGGTGGCTGCTGCGCAGGCACAAACGCCCCGACGCACCGGTTCGGCTGTACTTCTTCGCGCACAGCGGCGGGTCGGCGGGCGAGTACCTGCGCTGGTCCGACGACCTGCCGGACGTGGAGGTGGTCGGTGTGCAGACGCCGGGCCACGGCGGCCGGGTGCACGAGGAGCCGCACCACCGCATGGCCGACCTGGTCGGGGCGATCGTGGACGAGGTCGAGTTCACCGCCCCGTTCGCCTTCTTCGGCCACAGCCTGGGCGCGGCGGTCGCCTACGAGGTGGCGGTCGCACTGCGCGACCGCGGCCTCGAAGGCCCGCGGCGGCTCTACCTGTCGGCGTTCGAGGCCCCGCACACCCGCCTCCGCGACCGCGAACCGCACGCGCTCGACGAGCCGTCGCTGATCGCGGCCGTGGAGGAGATGTCCGGCCCGCTGCCGCCCGAGATCCACGAGGACCCCGAGTGGCGGGGGCTCGTGCTGGGCGGCCTGCGGGCCGACCTGGAGATCGTCGACACCTACCACCGCACGCCGACCGCGCCGCTGGACTGCGCGATCACGGCACTGGGCGGCACCGAGGACTTCGTGGCCGAGCACGACCTCGCCGCGTGGGACCGGTGCACCACCGGGGCGTTCGGGCTCCGGATGTTCGCAGGCGGCCACTTCTACTTCCGGGAGCAGCACCATGACGTCCTCCGTTTCCTCGCCTCCGACCTTGCGGGGCTTCCTCGATGAGCTGTACCAGGGGCGGGTCCGCTGGGACCTGCTCCGGCCGTTCCCCACGCAGGACACCGCGGACCGGCTGATCGGCGACCGCGCGGTCGCCGCGATCACCACCCTGCTGCGCGACCGCGTGGACCCGACGTGGATCGACGAGACCGCGCGGTTCCCGGACGGCCTGACGGACGCCTTGCAGGACGGCGGTTTCTACCGCCTGCTGCTCGACCCGGCGCTCGGCGGGCTCGCCCTGTCGCCGCTCAACGCGCTGCGCGTCGTGTCCACGGCGGCGAGCTGGTCACCGGCCGTCGCGTGGAGCCTGGCCATCGCGAACGGCTTCGGCTCCGGCTCGTACCTGCCGATCGTGGAGGAGGGTCCGCTGCGGGACCTGATCATCACGAAGGTGCGCGACGGCATCGTGTCCGGCAGCGCCGACACCGAGACCAACGGCGCGGCCAACCACCGGCGGCACACCACGGCCACGCCGGTCGAGGACGGCGCGGCGTACCTGATCAACGGCGAGAAGGTCTTCACCGGCAACGGTCCGCTGGCCGAGCTGATGGACGTCTCCGCGACCGTCACCACCGACGGCGTCGAGCAGATCCGGCTGTTCTTCGTCGACACCGGCATGCCCGGCTTCTCCGTGGTGAGCCACAACGAGTTCATGGGCCTCAAGGGCGCCTCCATCGGCGTCCTGCGGTTCGAGAACGTCCGGGTGCCCGCCGAACGCCTGCTGCCCGCCTCCGCCGACGAGTGGCGCTACGCGCCGGAGATCGCCCGCCTCGCCACGCTCGCCCGGACGTTGATCATCTCCTCCCCGTCGCTGGCCATCGCGAAGCTGTGCCTGGTGTGGTCGCGCGAGTTCGTGAACCGCCGGATCATGGACGGCAAGCCGCTCGGCGAGTACGAGGAGATCCAGCGGACCGTCGCCCAGACCGCGGCGGACGTGTTCCTGATCGAGTCCGTCATCGAGTGGGGACTGCTGGCCCAGGACCGCACCGACACGCAGCCGGACCTGACGTCGGCGAAGAACCTCACCAGCGTCACCTGCTGGCGGGCGGTCGACCGGACCATGGCGCTGCTCGGCGGCGAGGGCTTCGAGACCGCGCGCAGCAAGGCCAGGCGCGGCACGACCCCCCTGCCCGTGGAGCGGTTCCTGCGCGACGCCCGCGGCCTGCGCATCGCCGGTGGCGTGGACTTCCTGCTCGACTTCTGGACCGCCGAGGGCGGCCTCGCCGCGTTCTACCCCTCCGCCCCCGACGTCGACCCCGCCGAACCGGTCGACGACGAGCACCTGTCCCCGCGCTGCCGCGACCACCTCCGGTTCCTGACCGCGCAGGCCGAGGCGTTCGGCGACCTGTGCCGACGGCTGACCGGCGAGCACGCCCAGGAAGACCTGCCGCGCCACGAGCACACCGTCATCCTGGTCGGCCGGATCGGCAACGCCCTGCTGGGCATGGCGATCGTGCTGGCCCGCGCCGCGCACCTCGCCGAGCACGGCGACCCGTCCGCGCTGGACCTCGCCGACATCGCCTGCGTCGACGCCCGGCAGCGGCTCGTGGCCCTGTGGCCCCAACTCGACGGTTCGGACGAGCCCGACTACTCCGGCGTCAGCACCGCCTGGCTGCACGACGACCGGCTCGACTGGCTGACCGGCGACGTCATCACCGACATCCCCACGATCACGAGAGGCGAGACCGATGTCTGACACCGTCCACGACCTGGTAGCGGCGCGCACGCGGGCGCACCCGGACCGGGTCGCCGTCGTCGCCGGGACCACGACGCTCACCCACGGCGGGCTCGACGACACCGCCGCCCGGCTGGCGGGCAGGCTCGTCGACCTCGGCGTCACGCCCGGCGACGCGGTGGGCGTGTTCCTGCCGCGGTCGGCGGACTTCGTGGTCGCGGTGCTCGCGGTCCTCAAGGCGGGCGGCCACTACGTCCCCCTCGACCCCGACTACCCCGCCGCCCGGCTGGCGCTGATGCTCGACGCGGTCCGCGCCCCGGTCGTGATCACCGGCGCGGGCCTCATCCCGCCCGCGCACGCCGGAGCCGTGCTGCGGGTCGACGACCTCGGCGACCCCCTGCCGCCCCGGACCGCGCACCCGGACGACCTGGCGTACACCATGTTCACGTCCGGCTCGACCGGCGTGCCGAAGGGCGTCGCGGTGCGCCACCGCGGCGTCGTGCGCCTGGTCCGCGACCCCGGCTGCGTCAGCCTCGACGAGACGGACACCGTGCTGCACCTGTCCTCGCCGTCGTTCGACGCGGCCACGTTCGACATCTGGGGAGCGCTGGCCAACGGCGCGAAGCTCGTCGTCGCCCCGGCGGGCCGCCCGTCCGTGGTGGAGATCGGCGCGCTGCTCCGCCGCCACGCCGTCACCACGGTCTTCTTCCCCACCGGCCTGTTCCACCTCATGGTCGACGAGCGCTTGGCCGACCTCGCGCACGTCCGGCAGGTCGTCGTCGGCGGTGACGTGCTGTCCGCCGCCCACTCGCGCACGCTGGTCCGCGCGCTCCCGTCGTGCAGGCTGGTCAACGGCTACGGCCCGACGGAGGTCACCACCTTCACGACGTTCCACGAGGTCCGCCCGGACCAGTCGGGGACGACCCCGGTCCCCATCGGCCGACCGCTGGCGCGCACCCGCGTGCTGGTGCTGGACCACGACCTCGCGCCCGTACCGGCGGGCGCGACCGGCCAGCTGTTCGCGGGCGGCGACGGCCTGGCGCGCGGCTACCTCGACCCGGCGTTGACCGCGGAGCGGTTCGTCCCGGACCCGTGGCTCCCCGGCCAGCGCCTCTACGCGACCGGCGACCTGGCCCGGCGCACGGCCGACGGCGACTTCGAGTACTTGGGCCGCGTCGACCGCCAGGTCAAGAAACGGGGCTACCGCGTCGAACCCGGCGAGGTCGAGGTCGTGCTGCGGGCCGACGAGGGCGTGCGGGACGCGGCCGTGACGATCGACGGCGACACGGCCGACACCCGCAGGCTGATCGCCTACGTCGTGGGCGACGACGTGGCCGGGGTCCGCGACCGGGTGCGCGAGGTGCTGCCGGACCACCTGGTGCCGGACGTGTGGGTGGCGCTGACGTCGTTGCCCCTCAACGAGAACGGCAAGGTGGACCGGGCCGCGCTGCCCGCGCCGGACCTGCACGGTGGCGACGACGACGTGCTCAGCGGCGAGGAGTCGACCATCGCCGGGATCTGGCAGGACATCCTGGAGCTGACGAGGGTCGGCAGGCACGACGACTTCTTCGACCTCGGCGGCCACTCCCTGCTGGCCAACCGGATCGTGTCGCGCGTCCGCCGCAGCCTCGGCGTGGACCTGCCGCTCAGCGCGGTCTTCGACCACCCGACGGTGGCCGGGCTCGCGGAGGTCGTGCGCGGCTCACGGTAGGAGCCCCAGGGACTTGGCCCGCAGCACGGTCGCGAGCCGGTCCGTGGTGCCGAGCTTGCGGTACAGGTGCTGGAGGTGCCGGTGGACGGTGCGCGGCGAGATGTCCAGCCGACGGGCGATGGCGTCGGCGGTGAGGCCCTCGGCGAGCACCGTGAGGACGGTGAACTCCCGCTGCGTCAGGCGGTGGTCGCCACCGTCCACCGGCACGTCCACCAGCCGCACCACGGGCGCGATCGTGTCGACGACCCGGTGCCGCTCGGCCTCGGCCAGCACGGCGGCCAACGCGGGCGGCGCGCGGTGCGGGTCGTGCGCCACCACCAGCACGATCGGGGTGCGCGGCCCGCGCCGGACCAGGTGGTCGAGCAGCGCGATCGACCACTCGTCCGCGTGGTGGACGTCGTCCAGCAGCACCACGACCCCGGCCGGGCCGGACATCGCGTCCAGCATCGCCGTCACGGCCCGGTGCAGCCGGTGGTGCTCGACGTCCGGCACTCCCAGCGTCTCCCGCGCCCACCCCGGCGTCCGCAGCGACCGGAACAGCCCGCGCAGCAGCAGGTTCGCGTCCTGCTCCAGGTCGGTGAACCCCTCCGGGTTCGCGGTCGCGTGCTCGAACACGTCGGCGAAGATCCCGTACGGCCGCGACCCGACGACCGCGCGGCCCCGGACGACCGGCAGCTCGTGCCCGCCCGCCAGCAGCGCGTACGCGTCGAGCAGCCGCGTCCGACCGAGGTCGGACCGCTCGGCCACCCGCACCACCTGCACGCCCGGCCGGTCGTCGACGGCGAGCAGGCCCGCGAACCGGTCGGACGCCGCGTCGAGCTCGGCGCCGATCGGATCGGGCCGGGTCTCCACCAGTCGACCGGTGGATCCGGGTGAACCGTGGACCGCGATGCTCATCCCAGTCCCCCATCGCTTCCTGGACGGCCGGATACAGCCGCGTCACCAGGGATAGAGCGGCCGGACGGGTGACAAATACGTCATCTCGCAGTGCGATACGGCAACGGTTGGGGAAAATGCCGCGTCCCGGCCCCGGATGGGCCTCGTGATGCGGAAACGCGTCTTCGGCATCACGCCTGGCTCGCGGTGCGGCGCTCGATGAACGCGGCGACCCCGTCCAGGTAGAGGGTCAGCCCGAACACGCCTTCGACGTCCTCGTCGTAGGGCAGGTCGCCGTCGAACACCCCCGCCCGGATGACCTTCGTCAGCGCCGGGAGCCGCTCCGGGTCGACCACGGTGGCCAGCGCGGACCCGTACTGCCGCCCGAACGCGTCCGGGTCGTCCTCGTAGCCCGCGGTCAGGTCGATGCTCATCCGCAGCTCGCCGTGCACGTAGGTCAGCAGCCCCATGACCACGCCGACCTTGTCCGGCTCCGACAGCCCGGTGTCGGACAGCGCCCCCAGCGCCCGGTCGAACCACGACAGGTTGTTCGGCCCCACCGGCGGCCCGCTGATCGGGATCTGCACGGCCCACGGGTGCGCCCGGAACACCGCGAGCACCGCGGCCGACCACAGCCCCAACGCCTTCCGCCACCCCACCCCGTCCGGCAGGTCGGGCGCGGGCCCGATCGCCGCGTCGGACATGAGCAGCAGCAGCTCGTCCTTGCTGTTCACGTACCGGTAGAGAGCCATCGTGGAGTTGCCGAGCCGTTCGGCGACCTTCGCCATCGACACCGCGCCGAGCCCCTCGGCGTCGGCGAGGTCGAGCGCGGCACGGGTGATGTCGTCATGATCGTCGAGGCGACGGCGTTGACGAAGTCCTACGGCTCGACCGAGGTCCTGAGGGGCGTCGACCTGCACGTCCGGGAGGGCACGGTCTTCGCGCTCCTGGGCCCGAACGGCGCGGGCAAGACCACCGCGATCCGCGTCCTGACCACCCTGACCAGACTGGACGGCGGCACCGCGCGCGTCGCGGGCCACGACGTGGTGCGCGAACCCACGAAGGTGCGCGCCGCCATCAGCCTGACCGGCCAGTACGCGGCCGTGGACGCCCAGCAGACCGGCCGCGAGAACCTGGTGATGATCGGCAAGCTCATGCACCTCGGCCCCGCGGCCAAGTCCAGGGCCGTCGACCTGCTGGAGCGCTTCGACCTCCACGAGGCGGCCGACCGGCGGGTGGCGACCTATTCGGGCGGGATGCGCCGACGCCTGGACCTGGCCATGAGCCTGGTTGCCCGGCCGCGGGTGATCTTCCTGGACGAGCCGACCACCGGCCTGGACCCGACCAGCCGCACGACGATGTGGGACTCCATCAAGGAACTGGTGGCCACCGGCACCACCATCGTGCTGACCACCCAGTACCTGGAGGAGGCCGACCGGCTGGCCGACCGCGTCGCCCTGCTGCACGAGGGCCGGATCGCGCTGTCCGGCGCACCGGACGAGGTCAAGGCCCACGTCGGCGGCCACCGCTTGGACCTGCGGTTCCCCACGTCGACCGCCCTCGCCGAGGCGGCGAGCCTGTTCCGGGCCCCGTTGAGCGACGACCCGCTCGTGCTGGGCGTGCCGTCCGACGGCACCGCGGGCCACCTGCACCACGTGCTGGACACCCTGCGCGCCGCGGGCGTTCCGGTCGCCGCGGTCTCGTCGCACCGCCCGACCCTGGACGACGTGTTCCTGGCCGTCACGACCCGACACCTCGAGGAAGTCCGATGACCACCCACACCGGCGTGCGCGACGCCCTGTCCGACTCGACCACCATGATCGCCGCAGCATCCGCCTCAGCAGGCGCAACACGGAGATGCTGATCATCTCCGTCGCACTGCCGCTGCTGATGATGCTGCTGTTCGTGCACGTCTTCGGCGGCGCGATCGACACCGGCACGGCCTACATCGACTACGTCGTCCCCGGCATCGTCCTGCTGTGCACCGGCTACGGGGCCGCGTCCACGGCCATGGCCGTCGCCGACGACATGACCACCGGCATGATCGACCGCCTCCGCACCCTGCCGATCCGCGGTTCGGCCGTCCTGACCGGCCACGTGACCGCCAGCGTCGCCCGCAACACCGTCTCGACCACGATCGTCGTCGGGGCCGCCATCGCGATGGGGTTCCGCCCCACCGCCACGCTCACCGACTGGCTGCTCGCGGCGGGCCTGCTGCCGCTCTACGTGCTGGCCCTGTCCTGGCTGGCCGCCGGGCTGGGCGTGGTGGCCAAGAACGTCGAGGCCGCCAGTGCGTTGAGCTTCGCCATGCTCTTCCTGCCGTACCTGAGCAGCGCCTTCGTCCCCACCCACTCCATGCCGTCGTTCCTACGGGCGATCAGCGACCACCAGCCCATCACCCCGGTGATCGAAACCGTCCGAGCCCTCCTCACCAACACCCCCGTGGGCGACAACGGCTGGATCGCCCTCACCTGGTGCCTAGGCCTGCTCGCAGCATCCTTCACCCTCGCAACCACCCTGTTCCGCCACCGCACCCGCGGCTGACCCACCACACTCTCGCCCCGCCCACTCCCCCTGCCCCCGTCCGCGTCGGCAGATATGACTCCAGCGCGAGCAGCCGCGACACCAGATCCGACGATGCACTCACGACCCCACCTCCGCGCCCCGCCTCTCCCTCCCCACCTCCTCTACCTGCCTCCTCTCCCCGCTCTCCCCCTTCTCTCCCCGCCTTCCATCCCTGCCTTCTCCCTCCCAGCACTCCCCCCTCTCCCTGTTCCCTCGCAGTCCCCTTTCCGGGTTTCCCTCCACATCTCCTCCCCGCCTGCTCTTCCTCCCCGGCTCGACCGGCGTTATTTCGGTCGACACTGAAGCTACCGTCGACACATGAGCGATTTCGAAGACCTGTTGCGCGAAGGCGAAGAAGTCCCCGTCGAGGGGTGGGACTTCTCGTGGTTCGAGGGCCGCGCCACCGAGGAACGCCCCTCCTGGGGCTACTCGACGCTGCTGGCCGAGCACATGGCCCGCGCGGGCGCGGCCCTCGACGTCCAGACCGGCGGGGCCGAGGTCCTCGCCGGGATCCCGAAGGCTCCCGCTCTCCTGCGGGCCACGGAGTCGTGGCCGCCGAACCTGGAGATCGCCCGCCGCAACCTGGCCCCGCTGAACGGGGAGGTCGTCCACGTCGAGGACACCGACGACCTCCCGTTCGCCGACGGCACGTTCGACCTGGTGGTCAGCCGCCACCCGACGACCGTCCTGTGGGACGAGATCGCCCGCGTCCTCAAGCCCGGCGGCACCTACCTGTCCCAGGGCATCGGCGCGGGCTCCAACCGCGAGCTGAGCGAGGCGATGCTGGGACCCCTACCCACCCCAGCCGATCTACGCCTGGAGGAGCGCGCGGCGGCCGCCGGGTTGTCGATCTTCACCCTGGAGCACCAATCGCTGCGGGCCGAGTACTACGACATCGGGGCGATCGTCCACTTCCTCCGCAAGGTCCTGTGGACCGTGCCGGGGTTCACCGTCGAGCGGTACCGGCCCCAACTCGCGAAAGTCCACGAACGCATCGAATCGGAGGGCCCTTTCGTCTCCCACGCACGCCGCTACCTGCTGAAAGCCGTCAAGGGGACCCCCAGCGACCACCCCAGGACGTGAAGGATTTTCACTAAAAAACAGCGTCACATAACGGTGTTTTAGGGGTCGGCAGGGGTAGGAGGGGTGGGTCGGGAGGAGGAATCTCAGTGGGGTGCCCTTACCGGAGAGCGACCTCACAGGGGTTGCTCCGATCTTCGAGCGGAGTCGCGTTGACGACACAACGAAGTGACTGGGATGCCATCGTCGTCGGTGGAGGTCTCGGCGGCCTGACGAGCGCCGCGTACCTGGCCGCCAGCGGACGCAAGGTGCTCGTCCTCGAGCAGCACGACTGGGCGGGTGGCAACAGCCACGTGTTCCGGAGGAGGAAGAAGTACGAGTTCGACGTCGGCGTCCACTACCTCGGCGACTGCGGCGAGGACGGGATCATCCCGACCGTGCTGCGCGGCCTCGGGGCCGAGGGCCGGGTGGAGTTCCACCAGCTCAACCCCGACGGGTTCGACAAGATCGTGCTGCCGGACCTCGTGTTCGACGTGCCGTCGGACTGGGGCGAGTACCAGCGCAGGCTGGAGGTGGCCTTCCCCGACGAGGTGGAGGGCATCCGCGAGTACGTGGAGGTCGTCCGGGCGACCGGCGGCGAGCAGCACTTCGCGCTCGGCTGGGCGCCGGGCGTGCCGTTCGAGGAGATCGTGGAGGGCACGCAGTACCTCCAGGGCTGGGGCTGGCACAAGCTGGTCACGCTCTTCGACCACTGCAAGATGTCCACCCGCCTGCGCACCGTGCTGGCCGCCCAGTCCCCCAACTACGGGCTCGGCCCGACCGAGGTGTCGGTCGCGACCCACTCGATGATCACCGACCACTACATCCGCGGCGCCTACCACCCCGTCGGCGGCGGCCAGATGATCGCGGCCACGCTGACCGAGGTGCTGGAGGCGCACGGCGGCGAGATGCGCACGAACGCCAGGGTCGACCGGATCGAGGTCGCCGACAACCAGGTGTCCGGCGTGGTGCTGGAGGACGGCACCGTGCTCACGTCGCCGCTGGTGATCTCCAACGCCGACTACCGCCGCACGATCCTCGACCTGGTCGGCGCGGAGCACTTCCCGCCGGAACTGGTGAAGGACACCAGGGAGGCGTCGATGGGCCTGCCGTTCGCGACCGTCTACGTGGCGCTGGACCGCGAGCTGGACACGCGGCCCGAGGACGCCAACATGTGGTGGTACGCCGGGGACGACATCGAGCACCTGTACGAGAGCCTGCACAACGACGGGCAGCCGGAGGAGATCAAGCACCTGTTCATCTCGTTCGCCTCGCGCAAGGACAGCGACTCGCGGCACATGCACCCGAAGGGGCACTCGACGTTCCAGCTGATCACCCTGTGCCCGCCCGGTTACGCGGGCTGGGGCGTGGAGCAGGGACCGGCCGACGGCGAGAAGTACCGCCGGAACCCGAACTACCTGGCCGAGAAGGAGCGCTTCACCGAGGCCGTGGTGAAGGCGGGCGAACGCGCGCTCGGCCCGTTCCGCGACAGCATCGTGCACCTGGAGATGGCCTCGCCGCTGACCCAGGAGCGCTACACCCGCTCGTCCGGCGGCACCCCGTTCGGCATGGCCAAGTGGGGCGACGCGGGCCAGCGACCGGTGTTCGAGACCGGCGTCGGCGGCCTGTTCGTCGTCGGCCAGAGCACCCAGTTCGGCAGCGGCATCACCGGGGTCATGGCGGGCGGCATCGTGTGCGCGGGCCAGATCATGGGACGGCCACTGCTGTTCGGCGAGGTGTCGAACGGCGCGGTGGTCGGCAACCGCGAACTGCTGCCGGAACGCGCCGCGGGCTGGGACCCGGTGGCGGTGTCCCGCGGCGCGGCCCGCGCCGACGCGCGAGGCCTGGCCACCCTCGCCTAGACGCTCCACCCCCCTCGCCCCCGTGGGACCGCCGCAGCGGTTCCACGGGGGCGATTCGTCGTGCGCGGGGACGCGTCGAGTCGAATTCCTCTCACCAACTTGGGCAACCGCTTTCGCTTGCGCCCCTTCGACACCGGTCATCGCCGGGACCGCGGCCCCACGCGGAAACCAACTCCGCTACACCCCTGACGGAACGGAGCGGCCTGCTACTTTCCGTCATCACAAGTAACGCTCACGTACGTACACGGAGGACCCGATGACCGCCGCCATCCCCAAGCGGGTCGTCAACATCATCATCGGGCGCAAGCTCGAAGCGCTGCGGATCGCGTGCGAGATGAGCCAGGCGGAGGCGGGCAAACTGCTCGACTGCACGCAGAACAAGATCGGCAACATCGAGCGCGGCGAGAGCGGCGTGAAGATCCCGGACCTGACGGCGCTGCTGAACGGCTACCGCACCGACCTGTCCCTGCGGCAGGACCTGCTGGAGCTGGCGCGCGGCCGCGAGGGCCGGTACTCGCCGAAGTCGTTGCGCGCCAGGTTCCACGGGACCATGCGCGAGGTCGTCGACCTGGAGACGAGCTGCCACTCCCTGTTGCAGCACAACGCGATGACGGTGCCGGGGATGCTCCAGACGGAGGCGTACATACGCCAGCTGTTCCGCTCGGTGCGGCCCTCGTTGTCGGCGGAGGACATCGAGCGCGAGACGGTGAACCGCCTGGAGCGCCAGCACATCCTCGACGACCCGACCAAGCAGTTCTGGTACATCGTCGACCAGGCGGCTTTCGAGCGGATGTCGAACATGGCGGGCAGCGACGCAATTCGACGTGGTCAGAAGGAGCACATCGCTGAGATGATCGACCGTCCCAACGTGGAGGTCCAGGTCGTGCCTTGGGAAGTCGGCTACTACTGGGGCCAGGAGTCCAACTTCACGATCTTCGGGTTCGAGAGCGAACCGCCCGTGGAGGTGGTCCACGTCGAGGGTGTGGAGGACGGCGACGTCACCTCCGAGCTCGATGAGGTGTCCGTCTACCTCAAGGTTTGGGAACAGCAGAAGGCCGCTGCGCTTGGCCCCGAGCAATCCCGCACCTTCCTGCTCGCGAGGTGAACATCCAGGAAGGAACGTGACCGATGACCGAGTTCCACCCGACGCCGCAGGACGAGGAGTTCTCCGGGTGGCAGAAGGCCAGTTACAGCAACCCCAGCCAATCGTGCGTCGAAGTCGGCTGGCACAAAGCCAGTTACAGCACCCCAGACAGGTCGTGCGTCGAGGTCAACCACACCGGCGCCGCCGTCGGGGTGCGCGACACGAAGAACCGGACCGCGGGCTCACTGGCGTTCCGTCCTGAGGCCTGGGCCCGATTCCTGTCGGACCTCACCCGGCCTTGACCAGTTCGGCGCGGCGGCGTTCGACCGCCGCGCCGAGCTCGACCGGATCGCACGTGGCGAGGTGGTCGCGCACCAGCGCGTGCGCGAAGCGGTACTCCCCCTCGACGTGCAGCAACAGCATCCGAGCACCCGCGAAGTGCAGCAACGCCTTGCGCCGCAACGGCAACTCCCCCAGCACCAGCGGACGGGCCAGCGCCTCGGCCATGCCCGTGGCGATCAGCTCGAACGGCAGCAGGTGCTCGCGCGCCGACGTCGGCGCGCTGAACAGGCCGATCAGCACGCCGGTCATCGGGCCGAGCACGGCGGTGGTCGGCGAGGCGCCGAGCCAGTAGGCCACCGCGGTCCCGAGCACCGCGCCCGCGCCGCCCATCGGCAGCGCGACCAGCAGCCACCACCGGCCGCGGCCGACCATGGCGTTGGACTGGTCGACGTGCAGCGCCCGCCACACCCCGAAGAACCCGCTGACGAACAGGCTGGTCGAGAGCCCGGCCAGCAGTCCTATCCCCAGTCCTACCAGCAGTTCCCTCGACGGACCCGTCCACACCATGACGGCGGCGGGCAGCAGCGACACCGCGACCGCCCAGTACGACCCGTCCTTCACGGCCTCCAGGTGCACGCTCGCGCTCAACGTCACCAGGAACGTGATCACGATGACGGCGGCGAACGCCACCGGCGTCGGCAACTGGAACAGCAGCAACCCGATCCACGAGCCGACCACGCCCAGCACGAGCCCGACGACCGCGCCCACCACCAGTCCGGCCAGTGCGGGCAGGACGCCGAGGGTCTTCGCGCCCTCGGGTCTCTTGAACACGAACAGGTGCGTGACCAGGAAGTGGTTCACCACGATCACCAGCGCGGTCAGGCAGAACCCGGTCAGCAGCCCCGACAGCAGCCCGAGCCACACCCCCACGACCGCCGACAGCGCCCCGACCGCGCCCGCCAGCACGGCGGGCTGGACGCGGTTGAAGAGCAGCCAGATCGGGGTGGCGGGCAGCAGTTCGAGCCACGCGACCCGACTCGGCAGGCTGCCGCGCGCGACCAGGTCGTTCCACAGTGGACTCGCCGCGAGCCTGGCCAGGAACCTCAACGAGCGGAAAGCGCGTTCCGGCGACGGCGCGGAGCTCGGCTCGGAGTCGCGGGCGATCATCTCCACCAGGAAGGTGTCGAGCAGGTCGCGCTCACCGCCGGTCGGCACGTCCTCGCCGACCCGGCCGGTCCGGTACGTGAGCGCCAGCAGGTCGAGGACCAGCGGCGTCGTCAACGCGCCCCACAGCTCCGGCTCGCGCTCCAGCGCGCTGCGCAGCCCGTCCAGGCGCGGGCTGACCGAGTCCAGGTACTCCTCGATCTGCTCGCGGTCGAACGGCTCCACCCGCACCGCGTGCTGCGAGCGCAGGGTGCCGTTCAGGTTCTCGTAGTCCTCGATCCGGCTGGCGACCGCGATCCGCGGCACGGCCGACCGCTGCCCCAGCGCGTTGACCTGCTCGACGCACCGGTCGCGGTCGTCGGCGCGCACCTCGTCCAGCCCGTCCAGCAGCAGCGCCATCCGGCCCTCGGCGAGCCACACCCGTCCGACGGCGATCGGGATCCGGTAGCGGCGCTGCACCTCGCGCAGCAGCCACTCCACGAAGTCCTCGGGTTTGGTCGACCGGCTGCGGTCGCGCGGCTTCAACGCCGTCGTGGACCAGGACGCCAGGTCGATCAGCACGGGCACCGGCTGGTTCTCGTCGGCGCGCGCCCGGCTCAGCAGATCGGCGCAGAGGTCAACCAGCAGCGTGCTCTTCCCGGACCCCGGCGTGCCGAGGACGAGCAGCACCTCCTGGGTCTCCGCGAACACCTCCGCGATCCCCGACGGCGGCTCGTCCGGATCGGGCCGGGCCCCGCTGTCGAGCCGGTGCAACGCCGGGTGCGGCGGAGGGGTCAGCCCGAGCTTCGACACGAGCTGCTCGGCCAACGACCCGTGCCGCCGCCGCAACACCTCGCTCTCGACCCGCTCCACCGCGTCGAGCCGGTGCGACGGATGCCCAGGACGACGCGGGATGAACCGCACCCCTTGCCCACTACCCCGATCCCACACGACCAGCCCGACCATCACGCCCACGAGCACGACGATCATGGGCCACAACCAGTCCACCACGGACCCCAGCACCGCGGGCGCGGTCCCACCGGTGGCCACGTTGATGGCGACGGGCAACAGCCCGAGAATCGTCACGACCCCCACCACGACGAACGCGACGACCCGCAAAGTCCTGGCAGCGGATCTCCACACCATGATCACCTCCCACGTCGGAAACCGACCGTAGTGGCGAACCGGCCGAAGGTGGTAGGTACGCGCGCGCCGATAGCCCGAATGGCCGCCACGACAACCAGGACGAACCCCCGACAACCACCCCCGGCATTGTCACCAACCACGACCGACAAACGTCAACCCCTATCCGCACCCACACCGGACAGCCCAACCGGTCTACCACCCACCAGACCACCCAGAGCAACCAGCCGACCCCCCAACGCAACCGGGAGCAAACCCGCTCACCGCCCGACACCACACCGGGCTCGGGCTGGTGGCCGGCCGGTCGAACTCGGGTGGAGTGAGGGCGCACCCTGTCGGCCGATGTCGGGTTGGGACCGCACGTTTGCGGTTCGGAGAAAACCACCGGACAGCCACCAACCCGCCCTGCGCCCTGCTGCGCACCCACCACCCAACACCGCACCAAGCTCGGGCTGTCGACCGCCCGGATGGACTCGGGGCCGACCGAGAACCTGCCTGTCGACCAATGGCGGGTTGAGACCGCACGTTTGCGGTTCGGAGAAGACCACCGGACAGCCACCAACCCGCCCTGCCCCCTGCTGCGCACCCGCCACCCAACACCGCACCCGGCTTGGGCTGTCGGCCGCCCGGATGGACTCAGGGCCGACCGAGAGCCTGCCTGTCGGCCAATGGCGGGTTGGGACCGCACGTTTGCGGTTCGAAGAAGACCGCCGGACAGCCACCAACCCGCCCTGCCCCCTGCTGCGCACCCGCCACCCAACACCGCACCAGGCTCGAGCTGTCGACCGCCCGGATGGACTCAGGGCCGACCGAGAACCCGCCTGTCGGACAATGGCGGGTTGGGACCGCACATTTGCGGTTCGAAGAAGACCACCGGACAGCCACCAACCCAGCCTGCGCCCTGCTGTGCACCCGCCACACGACACCGCACCAGGCTCGGGCTGTCGACCGCCTGGATCGGCTCGGGGCCGACCGAGAGCCTGCCTGTCGGACAATGGCGGGTTGGGGCCGCACGTTTGCGGTTCGAGGAAGGCCGACCAGCCCAGCGGTCGGGCTTCGGCGTGGTGGCCTACTTTCTGCTCGGCCACCAGCCGAGTCCTCGGTCCTGTGCTGGACCGCTGCCCTTGCGGCCTGCTGGTGTTCCTGGGCCGACCAGCTCGCCGCCCCGTGGCCGAACTGGGTCTCGATCACTCCGCCTGCCGCGGTTCGGCGGACCTCAGCCCGATGTCGCGCGCGTTGAGGCGGTTGGGAGGTCGGAGTGGGTCAGGCCAGGCCGCCGTCGATGGTGAGGTTGACCTTGTTGAGGCCTGCGTTTTCCAGGAGCATGACCGAGGCGTCGACTACCTCGGCCATGGTGGCCAGCCTGCCGGTCGGGGTCTGGGTGCGGACGGCTTCGAGCATCGTGTCCGCGCCGGACCAGTACGGGCTGTCGCCGACCGCGCCGGGGTGGATGGAGTTGACTCGGACGGGGGCCAGTTCGGAGACGAGGGTGCGGACCATGCCCAGGACGCCCGCGTTGACGATCGAGACGTTGGTCGAACCGGGGTACGGGCGGTCCTTGGCCATGCCGCCGAACAGCAGCACCGAGCTGTTCGGGGTGAAGCGGTCCAGCAGGGCGTGGACGACGGTCGTGTAGCCGACCAGCTTGAGCGTCACGAGGTCGACCGCGCGGGTGACGTCGTACTCCTTGACGTTGTTCTGGTCGCGGTGGATGGCGACGAGGGCGAGCCGGTCCACCTGGCCGACGTCGGCCAGCGCGTCGACCACGCCGTGCGGCTCGGTGAGGTCCAGCGCGATCCCCCGCACCGCTCCACCGATCTCGGCGGCCGCCTTCTCCGCCCGTTCGGCATCCCGCCCGGTCAGCACGACGGAGTGCCCCAGCCCCGCGTAGTGCGACGCCAGCTCACGGCCGATTCCGGTGGTGCCCCCGATGATCACGACGTTCGACAACTGCCCGACTCCTCACTGGTTCACTGCGAACCACCCAGGGTAGGGATCATCGAGGAGCCTCGTGGACCGTTGGCATCAACCCGCCACTGGAGCCTGCTGCCACGCCTTGTAGACGAACTCCAGGCTGTACCCGTCGGGGTCGAACACGTTGGCGGCGTAGTAGCCGGGCCCGTAGTAGAGCCGCTCGGAGGGCCCGCCGTTGTCCGTCGCACCGGCCGCCATCGCCGCCGCGTAGGCGGCGTCGACCGCCTTCTCTCCCTCGGCGACGAACCCGACGTGCGCGGCCCGCCCCTCGACCACGCCATCGCGCAGCCACAGCACGAACCGCCCGTCCCGCCCGAAGCCCTTCAGGTCGGGGTGCCCCTCCGGCCCGGTGGACCCGTCGAAGTCGATGGCGTGCACGAGCCCCAACGGCCGCAACGCCTTCTCGTAGAACGCGACCGAGCGCTCCACATCACTGACCGTCAGGAAAACGTGGTCGATCATCCTGGTCCAGCTCCTCACGTCGATTCGGTGATCCCGACGCTAAGACTCGACCCGGACAGTTCCGGTCCTGGTCACGACGGCGTCCGCTGTGATCACCATCTCGCCGGAGCAGGCGCCACGGTCAGGGGTTCGCGGCCAGGAGGGCTTGGACGTGGTGGCGCAGGGCGTCGCGGACCGAGGTGGGGGTGATGATCGTGAACGGGGTCGCGAGGCCGAGGAGGTAGGTGGCCAGGTGGTGGGGGTCGGTGCCTCCGATCGTGACGAGGGTGGCGGTGGGGCCGTCGGGGTCGTGGCTGCCGCGGTGGGGTGGGACCACGCGTCGGGCTTCGGGCAGGGGGAGGTCCAAGCGGATGGTGGTGTAGAGCGGGTAGTCGCTCAGGAGCATGCGGGCGACCAGCGCCGCGGCGTCCGGTGGGTCGGTCAGGGCCACCAGGGTGCCTGTCGGGCGCGCGTCGGTGACCCGGTCGGCGCGGAAGGTGCGCCACGCCGCGCGGTCCACGTCGAAGGCGACGACGTACCACCGGTGGCGGGTGCGGACGAGGCGGTGCGGGTCGACGGCGCGGACGGACTCGCGGCCCTCCATGTCGCGGTAGGACAGCCGCAACCGCTCGCCCCTGCGGCACGCGGACGCCAGCTCCAGCAGGATTCCGGGCGCCACGTGGCCCGCGTCGGTGCGTGACGTGTGCACGAACGACGCGTCGAGTTCACCGAGCCTCTCGGCGACGTGCGGCGGCAGCAGCCTGCGCAGCTTCAGCAGCGCCGACAGGGCGGCCTGGTCACCGCCGAGCACCCCGCTCAGGGCGGCCTCGCGCAACGCCACGACCACCGCGAGGGCTTCCTCGTCGTCCAGGCTCAGCGGCGGGACCCTCGCCCCGCCCACGAGCCGGTAGCCACCCCACGGGCCGGGGTCGGAGTCGATGCCGTACCCGAGTTCCCGCAGCTTCGCGACATCGCGCCGGACGGTGCGGTCGGTGACCTCCATCCGCTCCGCCAGCTCGCCGTTCGTCCACGACGGACGGCTCGACAGCAGCGACACGAGCCGGAGCAGCCTGGCTGAGGTGCTGAGCACGGTCGAACCCTAGTAGGACCTGCACGGTGGTTCCCTTCGTCCGGTGTCTGCACTGGTAGGACACCGGACGGAGGGGAAACGTCACGTCACTCGATCGGGTAGTAGTGCGCTCGCCGCCTGCGAGGCCAGCCACGCGGCCGCGTCGTCCCACTCCCAGCCGAGGCCGCGCGCCGTCCGCCACGCCTCGAACCCGAAGTAGAACCACAGGACCTCCGACACCCGCCCCACGTCCAGCCCCGCGGCCAGCCCCCCGGTCTCCACCAGCCGCGCCGCGACCAGGTCGAGCCGGTCGCGCACCACCCGCGTGGCCGCGTCCGCCGCCGCGCCGACGTCGGGGTCGGCCGTCCGGTTGTCCAGCAGGATCGCGAGCACCCGCCACCGCGCGCGCCGGACCCGCGCGGTGCCGAACGCCGTGAGGCGCAGGATCTCCGCCGGGTCGTCGGTCTCCTCGATCCGGCGCACCGTCTCGATCGCCGTCGTGTCCTCGGCCCCGTCCTCGCTCAACGCCATGATCAGCGCCGGTTTGCCCCCGACGCTGGTGTAGACGGTGTTCACCGCGACCCCCGCCGCGGCGGCGACGGCGGCGACGCTGGTCCGCGCGTAGCCCTGCGAGGCGAACAGCTCCGTGGCCGCCTCGACGATCGTGCGCCGCGTGTCCTCCGCGTGCCGGGCCCGCACCGACGACCGGTATTCCCGCGTTGCCATGGCCCGATCGTAGTGCCGCCGCAATTGGGAGTATGTTGGTTACTATGAATCTAGACGACACTCAGTCAAATGACGTCATCGTGGTCGGAGCCGGTCCGGTCGGGCTGTGGCTGGCGGCGGAACTGGCGCTCGGCGGCGTGTCCACGCTCGTGGTCGAGCGCGCGGTGGAGCGCAGCCCGTACTCGAAGGCACTGGGCCTGCACCCGCGCACGATCGAGGTGCTCGCGCTGCGCGGCGTGGAGAAGCAGTTCCTCGACGAGGGCGTCCCCCGCCCGAACTGGCACTTCGGGATGCTGGAGAACCGGCTGGACTTCCGGACCCTGGACACGCCGTACCCGTTCATGCTGGCCTTCCCGCAGCACCGGACCGAGGAGCTGTTCGAACGGCGGGCCCTCGACGCGGGCGTCCGGATCGTGCGAGGCCACGCCGTGGCGGACGTGGCGCAGGACGACGACTCGGCCACCGTGACCCTGGACGACTCCCGCACGCTCACGGCCCGGTTCGTCGTCGGCTGCGACGGCGCGGGCAGCACCGTCCGCAAGGCGGCGGGTATCGGCTTCCCCGGCTCGGACGCGTCGACGTTCGGGTACGTCGGCGAGGTCGTGCTCACCGAGCAGCCGGTGCTGAGCGCGCAGAACGACGACGGCGCCCTCATCACCGTGCCGCTGGGCGGCGGCCGGTACCGGATCGCAGGCCAGGACTCACTCCACCAGCGCGCCGACGACCCGTTCACCCTGGAGGACCTGCGCGCCACCACCATCCGCGTGGCGGGCAGCGACTTCGGCATGCGCGACCCCGGCTGGCTCTCCCGGTTCGGCAACGCCACCAGGATCGCCGCCGCGTACCGCTCCGGCCGCGTCCTGCTCGCGGGCGACGCCGCCCACATGCACTTCCCCGCAGGCGGCGTCGGCCTCAACGTCGGCGTGCAGGACGCCATGAACCTGGGCTGGAAGCTCGCCGCCGAGGTCCGGGGCACCGCCGCTCCCGGCCTGCTCGACAGCTACCACGCCGAGCGCCACCCCGTCGGGCTCGCGCTGGCCGAGCACACCCTCGCCCAGACCGCCCTGATCGGCGCGACCACGCCCGAGCAGCGCGCACTGCGCACCCTGACGAACGACCTGATCGCCACCGTCCCGGCGTTCTCCGAGGCGCTGGCGAACAAGCTCGCCGCGCTGGACGTCGCCTACCCCGTCGAGGGCGCGCACCCGTTGGTGGGCCAGCGGATCACGTCCGTCGCCCTCCCCGAAGGCCGTCCGGTGCTGCTGACCTCCACGGACCTGCCCGAGGCCCAGGAACACGCGGCGAAGCTCGGCTTCGACACCGGCCGCCACGACCTGCCCGACGCGGTCGTCGTGCGGCCCGACGGCCACGTGTGGTGGGCGGGCGACGAGTCCGCCGTCGTGGACGCGCTCACCGAGCTGGGGACGAGTTTCTGACCACCTCGGCGGAGTGATCCGCGATACTGCGGCCATGCTGTTGCGCCAGCTCGAATACCTCGTCGCGCTCGCCCGCGAACGCCACTTCGGGCGGGCGGCGGCCGCGTGCCACGTGTCGCAGCCGTCGCTGTCGGCGGCGATCCGGACGTTGGAGAAGGAGCTGGACACGCCGCTGGTGCACCGGGGTCAGCGGTTCGAGGGGCTGACCCCGGAGGGCGAGCGGGTGCTGCTGTGGGCGCACCGGATCCTGGCCGAGCGGGACGCGCTGGTGGACGACCTGGCGGCCATGCGGCAGGGGCTCACCGGGACGTTGCGGATCGCCGCCATCCCCACCGCGCTGACCGCCGCGTCCCTGCTGACCGCGCCGTTCTGCGCCCGGCACCCGCACGCCCGCGTGTCGCTGCAGTCGTTGTCCTCGCGGGAGATCGCGCACGGGCTGGCGGAGTTCGAGCTGGACGTGGCGCTGACCTACCTCGACGGCGAGCAGCTCGGCCGGGTGCGCAGGCTGCCGGTGTACGAGGAGCAGTACCTCCTGCTGGCGCCCGACGACAGCGAACTCGCCCGCGCGGGCAGTGCCACGTGGGCGCAGGCCGCCGCGGTGCCGTTGTGCCTGCTGTCCCAACGGATGCGCAACCGGCGGATCCTGGACGAGGTGTTCGCCGCGACGGGGGCGATCGTGACGCCCGCCATCGAGACCGACTCCGTCGCGGCGCTCTACGCGCACGTGGCCACCCGCACCTGGTACAGCGTCATCTCGCACGCGTGGCTGCACATGTTCGGCGTCCCGGCGGGGATGCGGGCGCTGCGGCTGCACGGGTCGCCGCTGGCGCCGCGGATCGGGCTCGTCACGGCCCGGCGAGACCCGGAGTCCGTGCTGGCGAAGGCGTTGATCGACGTGGCCAGGCAGGTCGACGTGCGGGCGGCGCTGACCAGGCTCGTGGACGAGCACGCGGCCTGATAGCCGCGGCCTATCGCGCGACAGGGAAGAACGCTTTGACCGCACCCGGTGGTCGCGGAAGCGTAGGAGCCGTACCCGATCAGCGCGGAAGAGGAGTGCTCCCATGGCAAAGGTGCTGTGCGTGCTGTACGAAGACCCGACCGGTGGCCACCCGAAGACCTACGCCCGCGACGACCTCCCGCTGATCGAGACCTACCCCGACGGCCAGACGCTGCCGACGCCGAAGGCCGTCGACTTCACGCCCGGCGCGCTGCTCGGCAGCGTGTCCGGCGAGCTGGGGCTGCGGGAGTTCCTGGAGGGCCGTGGGCACACGCTCGTCGTCACGTCCGACAAGGACGGTCCGGACTCGGAGTTCGAGCGCGAACTGGTCGACGCGGACATCGTGATCTCCCAACCGTTCTGGCCCGCGTACCTGACGGCGGAGCGGATCGCCAAGGCCCCCGACCTGAAGCTGGCCGTCACGGCGGGCATCGGCTCGGACCACGTCGACCTCGCCGCCGCCATCGAACGCGGTGTCACGGTCGCGGAAGTGACGTACTGCAACAGCATCAGCGTCGCCGAGCACGCCGTGATGATGATCCTGTCGCTGGTGCGCGACTACCTGCCCGCGCACCGGATCGTGCGCGACGGCGGCTGGAACATCGCCGACGCCGTCGCCCGCTCCTACGACGTGGAGGGCATGCACGTCGGCACGGTCGCCGCGGGCCGCATCGGCCTGGCGATCCTGCGCAGGCTCGCGCCGTTCGACGTGCACCTGCACTACACCGACCGGCACCGGCTGCCGGAGTCCGTCGAGCGCGAGCTGAACCTGGTGTTCCACCCGGACGCCGCGTCGATGGTGCCGCACTGCGACGTCGTGACGATCAACGCGCCCCTGCACCCGGAGACGGAGGGCCTGTTCGACGAGGCGCTGCTGGGGTCCATGAAGCGCGGCGCGTACCTGGTGAACACGGCCCGCGCGAAGATCGTCGACCGCGACGCCGTGGTGCGGGCGCTGGAGTCCGGGCACCTGGCCGGGTACGCGGGCGACGTCTGGTACCCGCAGCCCGCGCCCGCCGACCACCCGTGGCGGACCATGCCGCACCACGGCATGACCCCGCACATCTCGGGGTCCTCGCTGTCCGCGCAGACCCGCTACGCCGCGGGAACCCGTGAGATCCTGGAGAACTTCCTCGACGGCGACCCGATCCGCGACGAGTACCTCATCGTGGACGGCGGGAAGCTCGCGGGCACGGGAGCGCACTCCTACTCCAGCTGACCGCGCGGCCGTGGGGAGCACCGCGCCGTGCTCTCCGCGGTCCGGTCAGGAGCAGCGGGACCGACCGGGGCACGCGCGGCGGAACTCGACCCGCGGCGATGCCTGGATCGGGCCCGCGTCGTCCTGCCATTCGATCGAGATCGACACCGACGACGAGTTGTTGCCATAGTCCTTCTCCAGCAGCGCCCGGTCCGGGTTCACCGTCTGCACCAGGTCGTAGGTGCCCGACGGGACGTGGGTGATGTCCAGCCACTGGAAGTCCGCGTCGTACCCGCGGCCGTCGCCCGCCCCGACCGAGATGCCCTCCACGACGTCCAGCGCCTCCGGGCTGCGGTGGCCGCACGTGTTGTCGTGCAGCAGGTCCGCGACCTTGCCCGCGCCCGTGCCCGCCTCCGGCGTGTGCGGCAGCCTGCCGACGTCGTGGCTCGGGTGGCGGTCGCCGAGGCAGAAGCCGTTCGTGCGGTCCGCCGTCACCGCGTCGCCCGCCGGGGTGCGCAGCTGAAAGCGCTCGAACCCCATGAGGTGCCAGTGCTCGTGCGACTGCGCTGGCTCGTAGTAGGTGAACGCCGTCGTCGCGCGCTGCGCCGAGGCGAACCCGTCCGGGATCGGACCGTCCACACCGGATTGCAGCGCCTGCCGCACGCGCATGGTCGGCTCGTCCGCGCTGTCGCGCCTGCCGAACAGCAGCAGCGGGCCGTCGCCGACGTTGTCCGCCGAACTGGTGAACCTGATCCGCACCGCCTTGGCCGGGCCGGTCTTCAGGCACTCGCCGCGCGGCGAGGTGGGGTCCGCGACCATGCACACGTCCCAGTCCTCGCACGCGACCGGGTCGCCGCCGTACCCACCGGGGCACCCGACCGGGGCCTGGCGCAGGTCCGGCAGCATCGGCGAGGCCTCCGCGCCAGCGCGTGGCGCCGACACCAGGAACGTCGCCGCCACGACGACGCCCGCCAGTGCCCCGTACTTTCTCAACACGCTCGATGTCCATTCCGGTCGTCGACGATCCCCGCTCCGGGCCACCCTAGAGAGCCGGGGTCCCACCACCCGCACGGGGACACCTCCGTTCACCCGATGGGCTGAGGTACGGGAAATCACGGTCCCCCACTCAGTAGCGTGGTAGTTCCACGTTGGGGCGAAAGGAAAAACACCCGAGTGATCACCATGGTGTGCGGGACGCGCCCCGAGCTGATCAAGCTCGCTCCGCTGCTCCGCTACTTCGGCGAGGACGCCGCGCTGGTCTACACCGGACAGCACTACGACCGGTCGATGTACTCGCAGATCCTCGAAGACCTGCCGGAACCGGGCCGTTTCCACGAGTTCGCGGTGGGAGGCGTCGGCCGCGGCGCGCAGCTCGGCCGGGCGGTCCAGGTGGTCGACGAGGTGCTGCGCGCGCATCCGACGAGCGCCGTCATCGTGCAGGGCGACACCACGTCCGCGCTGGCGGGCGCGTTGGCGGCCAACGCGAACGGCGTGCCGCTCGTGCACGTCGAGGCGGGCCTGCGCAGCCACGACCGGGCGATGCCCGAGGAGCACAACCGGGTGATGATCGACCACGTCGCCGACCTGTGCTGCGTGCCGACCGACCTGAACAGGCGCAACCTGCTCGCGGAAGGCGTTGCGGCGGAACGGATCGCGGTCACGGGCAACACGGTCGTGGAAGCACTCGACGCGGCCCTGCCGGACAGCGACGAGCAGCACGCCGTGCTCACGCGGCACGGGCTCGCGGTGGACGGGTACGTGGTGGCGACGATCCACCGACCGGAGAACGTGGACGACAGGGCCAACCTGGAGACGATCCTGCGGGAACTGGCCCTGCTGCCGCTCCCCGTGGTGCTCCCGCTGCACCCGCGGACGGCCAAGCGCGTCGACGAGTTCGGGTTGGGCGACCTGCTGGCCGACGTGCGCGTGGTGGAACCCCAGGCGTACCCGGCATTTCTGGCGCTGGCGCGGGGTGCTGCGGTCGTGGTGTCCGACTCCGGGGGGATCCAGGAGGAGGTCAGCGTGTTGAAGCGGCCGGTCGTGGTGGTGCGGCGGAGCACCGAACGGCCGGAGATCGAGGGCACGTTCGGCACGCTCGTGCCACCGGCGCGGCTGCGGGCGGAAGTGCTGCGGTGGCTGGACGACGTGGCCGGGCACCGGGTGCGCCTGGCCGGGATTCCCTCGCCGTACGGGGACAACTCGACATCGAAGCTCATCGCGATGGCGGTGGAGAACCTGGTGTGACGGTCGGGAAACCCCTGGCTCGCACGAGGAGTCAGGGGTCCCCTGGTCGTGAAGGTCCCCCGACGCACACGCTACGGCGGGGGTACGACAATTTCGGAAGACGCAGTTGCTCGGACCCGCCGGGATGACGGCGGGTCCGAGCGGCCGGTCACACGCGTTCCGACACCGGATCGGTGGACAGGATCCTGGCCGCCACCTGATCCGCCAACGCGACGCTGGAGTTCCAGCTCGTCACGTCCGGGTAGATGTGGGCCGTGGTCGCCAGCAACACCGACGTGCCCTCGACCTCCACCGAGGGTCGCTGGTTGAGGAACCCCAACGGGTACACCGGTTCCACGAACGGGGCCTTGAAGACCTTCACCTCGTCGAGGTCGTCGAGGGTCAACCCCGACTCCCGGTACAGCGAGAGGAACTGCTCCGTCCACCGCTCGGCGATTGCCGCCGAATCCTCCTGGTACAGCGCGGAACTGCGGTTCGTGTAGTGCATGACGTACGCCAGGTGCCTGCCGCCGTACGTCTCCTCCCCGGACAGCGCGGACATCTCGATCACGCCGTCGAACTCCGTCCCCGACCGCAGGACCGGGGCCCAGTAGTTGCCGGTCAGCGGGCGCTTCAGGAAGAACAGGGCGTTCACGACCCCCTGGTACGGCAGCGACAGCGTCGGCAGGCGGTCCGCCAGTTCCGCGTCGGCCAGGCCGCGCAGCAGGGGCAGCGGGACCGTCGACACGACCTGGTCGGCTTCCAGCACCTCGCCGTCGGCGAGGGTCACCCACGAGCGATCGGGGGTGCTCCGCAGGCCCTGCACGGGAGTGCTGGTGCGCACGACGCCGCCCGCGGCCTCGATGGAGGCCCCCAGCGCGTCGATCACGCCCTTGTACCCGCCCTCGGGGTACCCGCGGGTGGCCACGTTGCTCTCGCGGCCCAGCCGCTGCCACAGGTACAGCGCGGGCACGTCGCCGAACGCGTCGCCGAACTTGGAGCCGAACATCGGGGCGAACAGCCGGGACCAGATGACGTCGCCGTAGAGCTTGCGCAGCCAGTCCTCGGCCCGCAGGTTGTCCAGGTCCTTGCCCTTGCCCAACCTGCGCAGCAGCACCGACACCGCGCCGAAGCGGACGCGGTCGCGGAACCGCAGCGGGGTGAAGCGGAGCAGGTCGAGCGCGGAGTTGAAGCCGTAGTGCTCCCCGTCCACGACCATGCCCATGCGGGTGCGCCGCCACCGGACGCGCTCGCGCACGCCGACGTCGTCGAGCAGCGCCAGCAGGCTGGCGTCGGTCGGCATCACGCAGTGGTAGAAGCGCTCCACCCAGCGGTCGCCGGTCGGGAAGAACGTGCCGAGGCCGCCGAGCTGGTCGCTGCTCTCCAGCAGCGTCACTCGGGTGCCCGCGCGGGTCAGGCGCTGGGCGACGGCGAGGCCGCAGATGCCGCCGCCGACCACCACGACGTGCCGGGTCGAATCAGTCATCGGGCGTCACAGCTTCCGGAACGGCGCCGGGCTCAGCCGGTCGCGCACGAGCAGCTTCGCGTACTGGCCCATCGTCCGGCGCAGCCGCAGCTTGCTCACGCTCTTCTTGCGGTCGTAGCGCAGCGGCAGCGGGATCTCGGCGATCACCGGGTCGCAGTGCCGCAGCTTGAGCAGCAGCTCGACCATGCACGCGAAGCCCTGCTCCTCGACGAGCCGCTCACCCCAGTGGTCGGTCGCGCGGCGCAGCAGCGACACCCGGTACGCGCGGAAGCCGCTGGTGAAGTCGCGCACGCCGTCGACGTCCAGGGTGTGCCGGAACAGGGCGCCGGCGCCGCGGGACAGCACCCGGCGGCCGAACGGGGCCGTCGTGTCGTCGCCGCCGTCGACGAACCGGGAGCAGATCACCACGTCCGCGCCCGCCGCGATCTCCTTCTGCAGCAGCGGGATCAGGCCGGGGTCGTGGGTGTCGTCGGCGTCCATCACGACCACCACGTCGTCGTCGGACGCGGCCTCGACGGCCGAGCGCAGCCCGGTCTGGAGCGCCCGGCCGAGGCCGAGGTTGACCCGGTGCCGCACCAGCCGGACGTCCAGCCCGTCGACGCCGCGCTCGGCGGTGGCCGCCGTCGCGTCGGACGAGCCGTCGTCGACGACCCACACGGTCAGGCCGCCTGCCAGGGAGAGGTTCGCCAGCCTGCGCAGCAGCGGCGGCAGCGAGCCCTCCTCGTTGAACGCGGGCAGCACGACGTGCGCCCGTCCGCAGGTCAGCGTCGCGCTGCCCGCCTGCGGAACGACCGACACCGGCCTGATCCGCACCTCGGCCTCTTCGAGTGCCACAGTGCCCCTCACCATTGCTCGTCAATCGGACAGCGGAGAGAATTGCCCATCCGCGTCGTCGAGTCATATTCGGCTACGTTCCGTGGTTTCTTTAACCTGGGTCCGGGAAGCGCGGTAACCAAAGTTGCAGATCCATAAACGACTGTCACCGTAAGGAGGGTTTCTTGTCCACCGGAAGAGTGATTCTTGCTGGTTCGTTCGTCGTTTTCCGTGTCGTGGACGCTCGATAACACCGAATGGGTGAACTCCATCGGGTGTCCTGTGATGGCAACGGAACGGCTGTCAGGAGCAGTCGCCGAGCCGAATGCGGAGAGGAAGTCGTTCGGGATGTGGCATGGCGCGGCGTGGCTGCCGCCGCGGAGACCGGAAAGAGCTAACCGGCTAGTGGTGTGGAATTCCCACGAAAGGGTGAATTTCGATGACTGATCTGGTGTCGGCCGTCACTTCGCCCGACTTCCCGAAACGACGTCAGACGGGCGGACCGCAGAACGGCGCCCCGTCCCGGCCGTGGTCCGCGAGGGTCAACGCGGTCGCCGTCGCGCTCGGCGTCGTCGACCTCGCGGCGCTCGTCGTCGCGGGCCTGCGGACGACTCCGGGGTGGGGCGCGGCGGTGCTCGCCGGGGTGTTGCTGCTGGGCGTCCGGTCGAGCAGCAGGATCTACCGCCGACGGCTGTGGCTGTCCTGGTTCCAGGACCTGCCGCGCTCGCTGGGGGCGACCGCGACGGCGTTCGCGCTGTTCACGTGCTGGGCCATGCTCACCGGTCAGGCTCCCGCCGAGGCGACCGCGGCGCAGCACTTCTTCGTGCTCTTCCTCGTCTGCGGCGAGCCCGTCCGGTTCGCCGTGTTCTGGCTCGGCCGCTGGGGTCGCCGCCGGTTCGGCCGCTGCGACCGCACGCTCGTCGTCGGCGCGGGCAAGGTCGGCGCGGACCTCGTGTCCACGATGCTGGAGCACCCGCAGTTCGGCCTGCGGCCGGTCGGCTTCGTCGACTCCGAACCCGTGCTGGGCCGCGAGGACCTCCCGGTCGACCTGCTGGAGGAGGAGCTGGCCTCGGCCATCACCCGGCTCGGCGTGGGCACGGTGATCCTGGCGTTCTCCGACACCCGCGACACCTCCGCCGTCGACGCGGCGATCACCGCGCACCGGCTCGGGTGCACGACGCTGGTCGTGCCGCGGATGTTCGAGCTGTACCAGGACAACCACGACGTCGAGCGGCTGCGCAGCTACCCGCTGATGCGGCTGGGCACGGCCCCGACGAGCAGGCCGAGCTGGTGGGTGAAGCGCGCGCTCGACGTGCTGCTGGCCGCGCTCGCGCTCGCGGTGCTGTCGCCGGTCATCGGGCTGTCCGCGCTGGCCGTGCTGGTCGAGAGCGGCAGGCCGGTGATCTTCCGCCAGGTCCGCATCGGCATGGACGGCCGCAAGTTCCGGCTGTACAAGATCCGCAGCGTCCGCCCCGGCGGCACGGACGACTCGCAGACGAAGTGGTCGGTGCAGGGCGACGCGCGCGTCGGCCCCGTCGGCCGGTTCCTGCGGAGCACCTCGCTCGACGAGCTGCCGCAGCTGTGGAACATCGTGCGCGGCGACATGTCGATCGTCGGCCCCCGGCCGGAGCGGCCGGTGTTCGTCCGCGAGTTCTCCGCCATCCACGAGCTGTACTGGGCCAGGCACCGGGTCCCCGCGGGCCTCACGGGCCTGGCGCAGGTGCACGGACTGCGCGGCGACACCTCGATCGCCGACCGGTCCCGGTACGACAACTACTACATCGCCAACTGGTCGTTGTGGCTGGACCTGAAGATCCTAGTGCTGACGGTGGGTGAATTGGTATGTCGCAAGCAGCGGTAGTCCAGTGCGGTGGCCGGTCCCGGACCCGGCGGGCGGTCGGCCGCGTCGCCGCGGTCGCGGCCCTGCTGTCCGTGCAGGCGTGCGCGTTCAGCTCGGCGGCCCAGACCGACTACGGGCCGCCGCCGAAGGCCACGGCCCCGTGCGCGTGGTGGTACGGGATCGGCGACTCGCCGACGGCCCGCGACGTCCGGCTCGCGGCGCAGCGCTACGACGTGGTGGTGCTCAACGCGATGGAGACCTCCGCGATGCGGCAGCTGCACCAGCTCAACCCGAAGATCAAGGTGCTGGTGTACAAGGACCTCTCCAGCACCCGCAACTACGCGGGCGCCGTGACCGGCGACCAGGACGCGCCGTACCTGCCGTCCGGGCTGGGCTACAACACCACCCAGCGCGAGCACCCCGAGTGGTTCGCGCGCGACACCGCGGGCAAGCGCATCGAGTGGTCGGGCTACCCGAAGCACTGGCAGATGACCGTGTGGGACAAGTCCTACCAGCTCGCGTGGTCCAAGGCCGTCACGGCGGAGGTGACCCGCGAGGGCTGGGACGGGGTGCTGGCGGACAACGACTTCAACTCGCTGAGCCACTACTCCTCCGCCGTGCTGGCGGGCACGGCCGACGTGAAGGCGACCGACCGGCAGCTGCGCGACGGGCTGGACGAGTTCCTCGGCGTGGCGGGCGAGGCGTTGACGAAGGCCGGGAAGCTGTTCGTGCCCAACGTGTCCGAGACACATCTGACACCCGGCCGCTGGACCGCGCACTCGCGGTTCGGCGGTGCAATGGAGGAGAACTTCGGCTTCCGCGACGACGGCGGCAGCGGCGGCCTGCTCACGTTCCGCGGCAACGAGTTCAACGAGCTGCGCGCCCAGGCCGCGCTCGGCGAGTCGATGCTGCTGCTGGTGACCCGCACCAGGGAGGCCCGCCAGGATCGAGCCGGGTACGCCAGCGCGGCCCTGCTCGCGGGTCCGCGCACGTGCTGGACGCCCGCCACGTCCGACGACTACGTGAACCCCGAGTGGTCGCCGTTGCAGGCGTCGGGGCTGGGCGAGGCCGTGGAGACGGCCAACCGGCGGGCGGACGGGCTCTGGTACCGCACGTTCACCAACGGCTGGGTGGCGGTGAACCCGTCGTCGGGCCCGCTGAAGCTGACCCCGCCGGAGGGCCTGGTGACCCTGGAGGGCAAACCCGCCGCGGCGGTCGACCTGCCCGCCGCCGACGGGCTGATCCTGGTCAAGCCCAAGCCGTAGGTCCTGGTGGGAGGTGGTCCGGCGCGCTGGACCACCCGGCCGGTGTACCGCGGTCGCAGTACGCCGCCTGCCGCGTTCGCACGACGACACGGCGGCCGGTCGCGGGAGAGCATGGGCGCACGCCGTCGGAGGAGGAGAGCGTGTCGCACCGGATCACGGCCCAGCTCGTCCGCTTCGGCGCCGTCGGCGTCGGGACCTGGGCCGTCGGCACCGTGCTGTACCTCGTGCTGCGGACGGTGACGGGACCGCTCACCGCGAACGTCGCCGCCACGGTCGCGGGCACGCTGCTCAGCACGGCGGTCCACGCGAGGGTCACCTTCGGCGCGACGACGACGCACAACGCCCGCGCGCACCTCCAGGCCGCCGCGGTGGTCGTGGTGTCCCTGGGCGCGGGCAACGCCGTCCTGGCCGCGCTCGGCAGCCTCGCGCCGAACGCGAGCACCGTCGCCGAGTCCGCAGCCCTCACCGCGACCGGCGCGCTGATCGGCCTCACCCGCTTCGTGGTCCTGCGCCAGTGGGTGTTCGCGCCCGCCTAGCGGAGCAGGTCCTCGTACAGCGCCAGGTGCCTGCGCGCACACGCCTCGGGGGTGAACCGGGCCTGGGCGCGGGTGGCCATCTCCTGGCCCGTCCCGGCCGGGTCGGGGTCGGCGAACAGCGTGCGCAACCGGTCCGCGAGGCCCGGCACGTCACCGGGCTGGGCGAGGTAGCCGGACGCGCCGACCATGTCCGCCACACCCCCGGTGTCGGTGGCCACGACCGGTTTCCCGGCCGCCATCGCCTCCGCCACGACCAGCGGCTGCTGCTCCATGCTCGACGGCAGCACCAGCGCGTCGCACTCCAGCAGCAGGTTCGGCACGTCCGAGCGGAACCCGAGGAACTCCACCCGCCCCCGCAGCGGGGGTTCGGCCGCGAGCCGTTCGGCGGCCTCGCGCTGCGGGCCGTCGCCGACGACCGTGAGCCGACCGTCGGCGGGCATCACGCCGGGCATCGCCAACGCCGTCAGCAGGTCCAGCACCCCCTTGCGCGCCACCAGCAGCCCGACGAACACCAGGTGCCGCACCGGTCCGGACGGCAGCCGCACGGCCGTCGGGGCGACGCAGTTGTCGATCTGCGTCAGCCGCTTCGCGGGCACCCGCAGGCGGTCCGCGAGGAACCGGCCCATCGCCGGGGCGGGCACGATCGTGCGGTGCACGGTCCGCGCGACCAGCGCGTCGGCCGTGAGCACGGCGCGGGTGTACGCCGAGGGCGCGGAGGCGCCGGGAATGCCGCGGAACCACGGTTCGCCCACGTCGTCCGGCACCCCGTGGTAGGTGTGCACGACGGCGGACGACCGCAGGCCGGTGCTCACCAGACCGGCCCGCCGGTCCTGCGCGTGCACCACGTCGGGCCGCCACGCGCGCACGACGCCCCTGGTGCGCCTGCCCGCGATCACGTCCCCCTTGCGCGGCACGGAGATCTCCTCGTGGTGCCCCGCGAGCAGGTCCGCGTCGCGGGCGGGCGTCGGCCCGAACACCCGGACGTCGGCCAGCCCGGAGCCGATCAGCGTCGCGGCCAGCCGGACGGTGACGTCCACCGGTCCACCGCGGTCCTGGGTCAGCAGGTAAGCGACGCGCAGCCGTCCACTCATGTGATCCGTCCCCTGGCGAGTTTGTCGACGAGCGTGGCGATCTGGTCCGCCATCCGACTCCGGTCGAAGAGGAACTCGGCGCGCTGCCTGCCGCGCCGTCCCTCGGCCGCGGCGAGTCCCGGATCGGTCAACCGGTGCGCCACGGCCGCGGCTAAGGCGCCGATGTCGCCCGCGGGCACGACCGCTCCCGCGTCGCCGACGCTCTGCCGCACCCCGCCGACGTCGAACGCCACGACCGGGCGGCCGCACGCCATCGCCTCCAGGGGCACCAGCGCCATGCCCTCCGCGCGCGACGGCAGCACCACGACGTCGGCAGCGGTGTAGAACGGCGCGGGGTCGTCGCTGTGGCCCCACCAGCGCACGGACTCGTGGTCGGCGGTCGGGTGCGCGGCCCGCCAGCCGTGGCCGTCCGGGCCGTCGCCGACCAGCACCAGCCGGGCGTCCGGCACGCGGGCGAGCACCTCCGGCCACGCCGACAGCAGCTGGTCCTGGCCCTTGAGGGCGGCCAGCCGCCCGACGCACACGGCGAGCGGGCCCGGCGCCAGGCCGAGCGCCGCCCGTGCCACGGTGTTCGCGCGGGGCCGGAGGCGGTCGGTGTCGACGCCGTTGCAGACGACCTCGGCGGGCGCGGTCACGCCCGCTTCCCGGCCGATGACGAGCTCGTCGTCGCTGACGCACACCACGAGGTTCGTCCACCGCGACGCGCGGCGCTCCCACCACGTGCTGGCGGTGCGGAGGACACCCCGCGCGGTCTGGAACGACCACAGGTGCGGCTGGAACACCGTCGGCACCCGGCCGCGCACCGCGAGCCTGCCCACGAGCCCGGCCTTGGAGCTGTGCAGGTGCACCACGTCCGGCGTCAGGCGGGCCAGTACCCGGCGCAGCGCCAGGACTTCCTTCACCAGCATCGGGCCGGGCTGCCGGGTCGCGTGCCACGGCCGCACGTCGATGCCGAGGCCGCGGGCCCGATCGGCGAGCCACCCCGTCGGCGGACAGACGACCACCACCGACCAGCCGCGCGCGCGTTGGGCCAGCGCCAGGTCCAGCACCACCGCCGCCACCCCGGCTTCCACGGGCTGCGTCACGTGCACGACCCTCACCGGAGACCTCCGCGCAGTTCGTCCAGGGCGTTCCGGTGGGTGAGCAGCGTGCCGACGCCGTAGGCGAGGACCAGCACGACGCCCTCCGCGAGGGCTCCGACCAGCGAGTCGACCGCCCCGAACACGCCGAGCCGGTCCAGCAGCACGACGGGGGTCGCGCCGATCAGCGCGGCGGCGGCCACCCGTGCGGCCATGCCCCCGACGGCCGGAGCCACGCCGAGCGCGCGCAGCCGCCACCACGTGAGCGGCACCATGACCCAGGCGACGACCAGCTGAGCGCCCGCGACGGCGGCCACCCCGTGACCCGTGGCGACGACGAGCGCCACCACGATCAGCGCCAGGTGCGCGGCTTCCAGCTTGAGGTAGAGCACGGCGTGGCCGGTCGCTTTTACGGCCTGGTACCAGATGTGCAGCACGCTGATGCCGAGCCCGTAGCCGCACAGCAGCACCAGCGGCAGCGCGGCCGACGACCAGCGCGCGCCGAGCACCACCACCCGGTCGCCCAGGAGGGCCACCACGAGGTAGAGCCCGCCCGTCACGACGAGCACCGCGCGGGTGAAGCGGCCCATCACGGCGGCCAGCTCGTGCCGCTGCCCGGTCCGGACCAGCTTGGCGCACAACGGGAAGGCCACCGCGCCGAGCACGACGGCGACCATGATGTACGGCACCCACGCGATCCGGTAGGCCAGCGAGTACACGCCGACCGCGTCCGGCCCGAGCACGTGCCCGATCGCCAGGTAGTCGACGTTGATCACCAGCGCGGCCACCACCGCCGCCGGTCCCACCACGGAGATCCAGCGCAACGCCTCGGCGGCCACGTCCGCGTGCCAACTCGGCCGCAGCCCACCGCCCGCCAGGGCTCCCAGCACCGGTTGCGCGACGGCCGTGCACAGCATCCCGACGATCAACGACGCCGCGCCGAAGTCCTGCGACGCCAACACGACCGTCACGACCGCGCCCAGCACCGCGCTCCCGGCGTCCGGCAGCATCCGGCGGCGGAAGTCCAGGTCCCGGTGCATCAGGCCCATCTGCACGCCGCCCGCCGCCGAGAACGGCAGGCTCAGCGCCGCGAGCCGCACCAGCGGTTCGGCGTCCGGGGCCCCGAGCAGCGCGGTGATCGGCCCGGCGGCGGCGAAGAGCACGGCGGCCAGCAGCGCGCCGACACCGACGCTCATCGTCAGCACGGTCCCGGCCATCCGGCGCGGGTCGTGCTCGGTGCGGCTGATCACGTCGTAGACGCCGATCGACTGCACGACCTGGCCGAGGTTCACCAGCGCCACGGCCAGCGCGACCAGTCCCAGCTCGCCCTCGGTCAGCAGCGCGGCCAGCACCAGCGTCACGACCATCTGGCTGCTCTTGCTGACCAGGTTGACCGCGCCGAGCCAGAGCGACCCGCGCACCGCGAGGCCGCCGGTCACGGACCGCCCCGCCGACGGGCGGCGAACACCACGAGCAGCACCCACGCGGCCACCACCGCGAGACCGTCCGCGGTGACCCCGACCCGCGGGCCGAACGCGGACACGATCGCGGTGTCCACGGCGTGCAGGTGCAGGAACGGGAAGGCCGTCGCGGTCAGGGCGAGCCCGGCGACCCACCACCCCGGTTCCCGGCGACGCCGCCACCACACGGCCGCCAGCGCGGCCATCGCGGGCACGGCGATCAGCACGTCACCGGGCTGGTGCACCACGCACACCACCACGGCCAGGCAGGTCAGCAGGTCCGCGGTCACGCCGTCGCCGATCCGGTCCAGCTTGCGCGCCAGCAGCACGCTCGCGGCCAGGACTCCCAACAGCGCCACCGGTTCCACGGCGGGCGGCAGCCAGCCCGTGGTCCGGAAGAACACGGCCGGGAGGTCGACGCGCTGGGCGGTCACCGAGTCCACCGCGCCGTAGTCCGTGCTCGTGGCGTGCGCCAGGTTGGCCGCGATCACGTCGGCGAACGCGCCGACGCCACCGCCGCGCACCACCAGCAGCACCACCACGGGCAGGCTCGCCACGGCCGCGATGGCCGTGCCCGTCAACGCCACCCGCCGCGAGCCGCGGGCGAACAGCAGCAGCGCCAACGGCAACCCGAACTGCGGCTTCAACCACGCCACCGCCAAGCCGACGGCGGCCCACCTCGGCTGCCGCTCACGCCCGGCCAGCGCGCCCGCGGCTCCCAGCGCCACCAACGGGTTCACCTGCCCCAGGTACAGCTGCGCCTTGCCGACCTGGCTGGTCACCAGCAGGGTCGCGATGCCGACCGTGCCGAGCGCCAGTGGCACGTGCCGCCGGATCCCATACGCGGCCAGCAGCGACAGCAGGACCAGCAGCAACAACGAGACCAGCACGAACGCGACCGCGCCGACCCGGTAGTCCACCAGCGCGAACGGCAGGTGCAGCACGAGGTGGTACGGCTGGTACAGGTTGAAGTCCTGCCGCACCGGCCAGTGCGCGAACATCACCGAGGGGTCGTACGGGTTGCCGCCCGCGAGGAACTCCCGCAGCGGGTAGTAGGTCGCGTCGCGGAAGTCCTGCATCCGCACCTCGGCCTTGTTCGCCGAGGTGGGCAACGGCACCTGCCACGACGGCCGCAGCGCCCACCACGCGCTCAGCGCTCCGATGACCGCGAGCACGCCGGTCGCGACCGGCACGGAGACCCCGGTCCGCCGATGCCCGCGCAACGCCGCCGCCCCGCGCCCGACCGACGTCACGGCCGCACCGCCGACTGCTCCGTGACGGAATCGCCTGCGCCGTCAGGGACTTCGAGGACGCCGGAGATCCGGCCGGTGGTCTCCGGGTCGGTCGAAGCCGCGCTCGAACCGACAACGGGCGTGGGCCCGGAGGCCTTCGCGGGTCGCACGACCCGTTCCGACGCGGCGGCCCACTCCCCCACGGCGGCGGCGAACGCCTTGCCCAGCCCGCCGCGCGCGGTCACGCCAGCACCACCGCGACGAGCACGGCGTCCTCGGGCAGCACACCGAGGGCGGCGGTCAGGTCGTCCCCGACCCCTCGGTGGGCCAGGACGACCACGGCGTCGCCGGGCTCGCGCGTGTGCCGGTTGCCGAGGTCCGGCACCAGCACCCGCGACGGGTGCGCGAGCACCAGCCGGTCGGACAGCTCCTCCGCGCGCTCCACCAGGTCCGGGGCGACGGCGACCACCCGCGGCGACCGGCCGGACGCCCGGCACAGCACGGCGAGCCGGTCGGCGAGCGCCGGGTCGGCGACGTCCGCCGTCAGCACCGGGTGCGTGGTGCCCGCGGCGGCGAGGGCCTTGCGGACGTTCTCCTGGCCGCGCGCGGTCCGCAGCCGCTGGACCACGGCCATCGCCACGGCCGCCATCACGGCGGCGGCGAGCGCCAGCCCGGTCGACAGCAGGCGGTCCGGGGCGACCTGGACGACGTCGGGCTTCCCGTCGAGCACCCGCAGCCGTCCGACGGGGGCCAGCAGGTTCGCGTCGACCAGGCTCTTGGCGATGGCCGACGCGGTCGCGCCCGCCTTCTCCTCCGTGGCCGCGCGCACCGACAGCCGGGCCAGGCCGGAAGCGGGAACCAGCTCGACCGACACGTGCTTGGCCAACTCGGTCGGCGTGTACCCGGAGACCCCGGCGGCGGCCTGGACGACGGAAGGGCTGCGGGACAGCTCGACCAGCGCGGGCAGGCCCAGCGACACGACCTCGCCGTACTGGGCCGTCGTGCCGGGCTCGGCGGCGGCCACCGGCTCGGCGAGGAGGCTGACGCGGCCCTGGAAGTCGTCGGGCCGGAGCATCCCGACGACGAGGACCAGCGCGCCGACGACCAGCCCGACGAGCGCGCACTCGGCGGTGCGGCGGGAGGACGACCTCATCGTCGGCCCCCGTCCAGCATCGTGCGGAGGAGTTCGTCGTAGGACTTCATCAGCGTGTGCCCGTCGTGGTCGGTGCCCGCCGCCGCGACGGCGGCGCGGGTGTCGGGGTTGGAGAGCAGGGAGCGCAGGGCGTCCGCGACGGCCGTCGGCTCGCCGCGCGGCACCACCAGGCCGCCGCCGTCGGCCAGCGCCTCGGCGACGCCGTCGACGTCGGTCGCGACGACGGGCACGCCCGCGGCCAGCGACTCCAGCACCGCGATGGGCATGCCCTCCCAGTCGCTGGTCAGGACGGTGACGTCGGCGGCGGCGAGCAGGTCGGCCACGTCGGACCGGTTGCCCAGGAACCGGACCCGGTCGTCGATCCCGAGGTCGCGGGCGTGGCGCTCCAGCGAGCGGCGCAGGCTGCCGTCGCCCGCGAGCAGCAGCACCGAGCGGTCGTCGAGCCGCGCCCACGACTCCAGCAGCACGTCGTGGCGCTTCTGCGGCTCCATCCGGGCCAGGCAGAGCGCGACCGGCACGTCGTCCGGCACGCCCAGCGCGGACCGCACGGTGAAGCGGTCGACGCGCGGGGGCATGGGGAACACGGCGTTGCGGATGACGGTCACCGAGTCCAGCCCGGCCTCGCGCAGCCGGTCGGCGGTGGCCGAGGCGACCGCGACGACGGCGTCGGACGTGCGGCGCAGCACCCGGACCGCGCTGGTCTGGTCGGCCACCGAGACGCCGTGGAACACCGTCAGCAGCGGCGTGCGGCGCAGCGGCATCATCGCGAGCCGCGCCACGGCGGACGCGCCGACGTTGTGCGCCACCACGACGTCCGGCCGGAACGCGCGGTAGGCGGTCCGGGTCGCCTTGGCGGCGCGCACCACCCCGCCCGCGCGGCGACGCGCGAGCGGCACCTCGAAGTGCGGCACCCGCAGGGCTTCGGCGCGGTGCCCGCCGCCGCTGGCGACGGCCGACTCCCAGCCGAACTCCTCCCCCGCCTTCGCCATGCCCGCGACGAGCGCCTCGGCGCCGCCGGTGCCCATCTCACTGATCACGTGCAGGACGCGCACTCCCACTCCCAGTCCGTAGTTCGGCCGCGCACGCGACCGCGATCATCAGCCACAGCGGCAGGTAGTACTGCTCGGACAGGAACGTCGACGCGACCGCCGTCGCGAGCAGGGCCGCTTGCACCGCGACCATCTGCGACCGGTCCGCGCCCGCGCGCAGCGCGCGTTCGCTCGCCACGACGGCGGCGCCGATCAGCGCGACGAAGAACAGGAAGCCGGGCAGTCCGAGCTCCGCCGCGACCTCCAGGTACATGTTGTGCGCCACCGGCGACTGCTCGTCGATCTCCGCGTTGTGCGACGCGCCGGGGTACTCCGCGCGGAACCCACCCGGTCCGACGCCCAGCAGCGGGTTGTCGGTGAGGATGCGGGCGGCGGCCTGCCAGCGGAGTTCGCGGGTGTCCACATTGGTCGACGCGATGAAGCTCTTCTCCTGCAAGGCTTTCGCCAGCTCGTCCCGCGCCACGACCGCGCCGCCGAGTGCGAGCAGGGCCAGCACGCCGACGGCCGCCGCCAGCACCCGCAGCGACAGCACCCGCCGGGCCACGAGCCAGAGCACCGCCGCGCCGAGCGCGAGCCCGCCGCCGCGGGAGAACGTCGCCGCCGCGCCCGCCACCAGCACCGCGCACGCGACGAGCGCGAGGACCGACAGAGACTTCCGGCGGCCCGCCACGAGCGGCACCACCAGCGGCAGCGCCGCGACCAGGACGTGGGCCAGGTCGTTCGGGTCGTCCAGCGGCCCGCTGGCGCGCGACTCGCCTTCGGCGATGAGGCTGTACAGCGCGCCGCCGCCCGCCACGGCGGCCCCGGCGACGGCCGACGCCAGCAGCATCCGGATCGGCACCTCCCGCGAGGCGACGTCGACCAGGATCGCGGTGACCAGCAGGAACGGCAGCCAGCGCAGCGTGTACTCCAGCGCGTACGGCTCGGCCACGTGCACGCCCGCCGACACCAGCACCACGACGGCGAACAGCGCCAGCAGCGCGTGCACCGGGTGCGGTCGGGGCCACTCGCGGTCGCGCACCCGCACGGCCACCCACGTCACGGCGAGGAGCGCGGGCGCCAGCTTGGCCAGCTGCCCGTGCACGGCGAGGAGGTAGCCCTCGACCGGTGCCAGCGCGACGGTCGCGCACGCGAAGGCGCGCAGGGACCGTTCCGGGACCCGCGGGTCCCTCCGCACCGCCACCAGCGCGGTCACCCGCGGGACTCCAGTCGGCGCGCGTCCCGCTCGCGGTTCAGCCCGGCCATCCGCGCCCGCGCCACGTGCTCGCCGGTGCCCACGAGGTCGAAGTGGCGGCGCAGTTCGCCGAGCACCCAGCCGAGCAGGTCGGTCTTGCGGGCGCTCGGCACGGCCATGCCGGGGAAGAACTCCATGCCCGGCGCCTCGGTCGCGTCCAGCACGTCGGTGGGGTGCAGCAGCAGCGACGGACCGACCCCGCGCAACCGGCACAGCCGCAGCGCCGTGCGGAAGTACCCGCGGGCCAGCTTCGGCGAGGCCTGGTTGAGCTGCTGCAGGTAGGACGCGTGGATCGGGGTGCGCAGCAGCGGCATGGTCGTGACCGGCAGCTCCACCAGCGACGACGACCTCCCGACCCGCCACCGGTACGCGCCGACCGGGGCCAGCACGCGGGAGACGCCGCCGAACAGCTCGTCCGACGCGGCCCCCTCGGGGACCGAGCGGTTGTGGTACGCCCTGGCGATCGGGCCGATCCACGTCGGCCACGTGCTGGCGTCGTAGGAGTAGCCGCGCTCCACGAGCAGCTCCAGCAGGTCCGGCGTGAGGCTGTAGCCGGGACCGCGGAAGCCGATCGGCCGTGGCGCGCCCGCCGCCACGATCGCGTCCTCCGTGCGCGAGAGCTCCGACTCCAGCTGCGCGCGGGAGTAGCGGTGCAGCCAGGGCTCGTGGCCCCACGAGTGGTTCGCGACCTCGTGACCGGCGGCGCTGATGGCGGCGACGGCCTTCGCGCCGTCCTCGCGCTCGACGTCCGCGCCGACCGCGAACACCGTCGTGGTCAGGCCGTGCTCGCCGAAGACCTCCAGCAGCCGGGGCACGGCCGCGGGCAGGAAGCTCGGGTAGCTCGTCCAGTCCTGGTCGCCGTGGGTCTTGAGGTAGGCCCACAGGTTGTCCAGGTCGAGCGAGACGCTCGCCGTCGGCCTCACACCGCCTCCTTCACGGGCTCGGGGGCGGTCTGCGGGGTCCGGCCGAGCGCGAGGACGCCGACGACGACCAGCCCGAGGCCCGTCACGACCCACCACTGGCGGCCCTCGGCGATCCGGTCGCCCATCGCGACCATGCCGACGACCGAGGCGAGCAGCATCGAGACGGCGTCCATCGTGGCGACGGCGGAGGTCGCGGACCCGCGTTGCAGCGCGCCGGCCAGCAGCGCCTGGCCGAGGACGGCGGCGAGCACCAGGATCCACGCCAGCGGCTGCCACGGCAGGCTCGTCAGGTCGCCTCCCGCGAGCGCCCGGCCTGCGACGGCGACCACGGCGAACGCGATCCCGGCGGGCACCGCGGCCGACACGACGGCGTTCGGGCGGCCCGCGCGCAGGCCCAGCAGCGCGGTCAGCACGAGCACGCCGACCAGCGCGGCGACCATCGTCGGTGTGAGGCCGCGGGCGGTGGACGGCGCGGCCGCCCCGCCCAGCAGGACCATGCCGACGGCGAGCAGGACCAGCACGCCGACCTCGACCGAGGTGACCCGCCAGCCGAGCACGAGCACGCCGAAGAGGGTCGCGAGGCCGATCGCGGACGCCGACCCGGCCTGCACGAGGTAGAGCGGCAGCGAGCCGCGGGCGAGGAAGGCGAGCACGAAACCGCCGACCTGGGCGGTGAAGCCCGCGAGGTACAGGCGGTCGGCGGCGAGCCGGGCGATCAGCCCGAGGTCCGCGCCCCGCCGGTGTTCAGCGCGGCGGGCGGCGGTGCTCTGCGCGACGATGCCCGCCGCGTACAGGACCGCGGAGGCGACCAGTTCCCAATAGCCGAGCACGTCCGACTCCTCTGAGGGCCACCCGCTCGACCGGTAGTCGTCGAGCCAACGGGGCGGGAGCGTACGTGCCGTCCTCGCCGAACACGGTAGAAGGACAGTGCTAGCGTTTTTGTTGCCACACAAGGTGAATTTCGCCGTACTGAAGTGCCACGATCGAGTGGTCACGTCACACTTTCGTGGCAGGTGTCGTACCGCCACGGCAATGTCCGATTCGTACACCGCGGGTTGTGCGGACGGCCTTCGTGGCGAAAACTCGGCGCAGCCGACCTTCTGGAGGACAGTCGTGACCACGGTGGACTCGGACCAGGACTTCCTGGCGCTGGCCGAACCGGTGCGACGGGAACTGCTCGCGCACTGCTACCGCATGCTCGGGTCGGTGCACGACGCCGAGGACATGGTGCAGGAGACGTACCTGCGCGCCTGGAAGGCCTACGACCGGTTCGAGGGCCGGTCGTCGCTGCGCACGTGGCTCTACACGATCGCGACCCGGACGTGCCTGACCGCGTTGGAGGGCCGCGGCAAGCGACCGCTGCCGACCGGTCTCGGCGGACCCCGCACCGGCCCGGAGGAGCCGCTGGTCGACCGGCCCGAGGTGCCGTGGCTGGAGCCGATCCCGGACGCCGCGCTGACCGCCGAGCCGAACGACCCCGCCTCCATCGTCACCTCGCGGCAGAGCATCCGGCTCGCGCTCGTGGCCGCGCTCCAGTTCCTGCCGCCCCGGCAGCGGGCCGTGCTGCTGCTGCGCGACGTGCTGGCGTGGAAGGCCGCCGAGGTCGCCGACCTGCTCGACACCACGACCGCCGCCGTGAACAGCTCCCTGCAACGGGCGCGCGCCCAGCTCGACGAGCTGTCGCCGAGCGAGGAGACGGTCGTCGAGCCGACGACCGCCGAGCAGCGCGACCTGCTGGACCGGTACGTGAAGGCGTTCGAGGCCAAGGACATCCCGGCGATCGTCACCCTGTTCACGTCCGACGCCGTGTGGGAGATGCCGCCGTTCACCGGCTGGTACCAGGGCGGGGCGGACATCGCCCGGCTCGTCGACACCCAGTGCCCGGCCGACGGCCCCGGCGACATGCGGCTCGTGCCGACCTCAGCCAACGGCCAGCCCGCGTTCGGGCTGTACATGCGGGGCGAGGACGGCGTGCACCGGCCGTTCAACCTGCCGGTGCTCACCCTGTCGCCGGAGGGCGTCACGCACGTGGCGAGCTTCTTCGACCTGCGCCTGTTCGAGGTGTTCGGCCTGCCCGCCGTGCTGGAGGGCTGACGGTCAGGTCGCGGTGCTCGCGCGGCGGTCGACGTAGAGCGCCCCGACCGCCGCGGCGGCGAACGGCAGCAGCAGGCCGCTGAAGACGGTGAGCGGCACGGCGGTGAAGAGCAGCCACCCGACCGGGGCCGTGGCGCTCCGCGCGGCCACGTCGAGGTGCCGCAGGGACGGGGCCGTCAGGTAGGTCAGCCACGCGATCGGCACCACCGCCGCGGCCGTGGCGAACAGCAGGACCCGGAGCGTCCGCCACCACGCCCCCGCCACCAGGGCACGGGACCGGGCGAGGGCCTGGCGGACGGTCGTCCGCTCCAGCACGAGCACGGGAGCGGCCAGCGAGGACCCGACCCACGCCAGCAGGCCTGGGACGACGCCGAGCACCAGGCCGACGGGCACCGCCACGCCGCAGCAGAGCGACAGGCCGAGCAGCCTCCACTTCACCGGCCCGACCCTCGTCCACACGTCGGCGCCGGTGGTCGAACGGCCCTCGGCCGCCCGGTCGGCCGCCACCGACACGCAGCCCACCACGAACACCTGCCCCACCGAGGTGAGCACCGCGGTGGCGAGCAGCCCGGCGTAGACGCCCGGACCCGAGCCGAGGACCGGCCACAGCACGGACCACACGACGACGCCCAGGACGTCGACCACCAGCGCCGCGGTCAACCCGAGCGGCGGGAACACCCCCTTCGCGCGCGAGACGACGTCCCGCACGCCCGAGCCCAAGTCCTGCCGTGCCCCCGGAGAAACGCGCTCGCCCATGACACCCCCGCGGGTCACGCTACGGCGTCGACGTACGTCCAGAGGCCGTTTTCGCGGCGGAAGGCGCTGTTCTCGTGCAGTTCGGCCGTGCGGCCGCCGTAGATGTAGTGCGCGCGGAACTCGACCGTGCCCTCGCGGTGCAGCACGCCGCCGCCGGTCGAACCCAGCACCTCCAGCCGCGTCCACCGCGTGCCGTCGTCGACGTCCACCGTCGCGGGCCGGGTGCTCGGGTGCCAGGTCCGCAGCAGGTAGTCCGCGTCGCCGACCGCGAAGGCGCTGAACCGCGAGCGCATCAGCAGCTCGGCGGTCGCCGGGGACGTGGTGCCGAGGTGGGCTCGGGCACAGCAGTCGCTGTACGACTTGTCGAGTCCGCAGGGGCAGGGTGAGGTGGTGGTGATCGCGCGTGGGCGTTTTCCGGACACGCGGGTGATTGTGACCGATACCGGACGAGGGGACGCAGCGGTGGCAGACAACGCCGATTTCGAACGCACGCCGATGAGGTTCGTCGACCGCGTCACGGCCGACGGCGCCGACGGCTGGCCGGTCGAAGCGGGCAGGTACCGCCTGGTCGTCAACCGGGCGTGCCCGTGGGCGAACCGCGCGGTGATCGTGCGCAGGCTCATGGGGCTGGACGAGGCGATCTCGCTGGCGGTGACCGACCCGATCCAGGAGCTGATCGCGGGCGAGGTCCACTGGGTGTTCACCGCCGAGACCGGCAGCCCCGGCGGCCTCGACCCGGTGCTGGGCGTGCACGCGCTGCGCGACTCCTACCTCAAGCGCGACCCCGCCTACGACGGCGGCGTGAGCGTGCCGGGCCTGGTCGACGTGCCCACCGGCCACCTCGTCACCAACGACTACGACCAGCTCACCCTCGACTTCGGCGGCGAGTGGAAGGCGCTGCACCGCGAAGGCGCCCCGGACCTGTACCCGGTGGCGCTGCGGGACGAGATCGACTCGGTCAACGAGTTCGTCTACCGCGACGTGAGCAACGGCGTGTACCGCTGCGGCTTCGCCCCGTCCCAGGCCAGCTACGACCGCGCCGTCCGCATCCTCTTCGACGGCCTGGACCGGCTGGAGGACCGGCTCATCCGCCAGCGCTACCTCCTCGGCGACCACGTCACCGAGGCCGACGTCCGCCTGTTCCCGACCCTGGCCAGGTTCGACGCGGTCTACCACGGCCACTTCAAGTGCAACGTCCGCAAGCTGATCGAGTACCCGGCCCTGTGGGCGTACGCCCGCGACCTGTTCCAGACACCGGGCTTCGGCGACACGATCCACTTCGACCACATCCGCAGGCACTACTACGGCGTCCACACCGCGATCAACCCGACCCGAGTCGTGGCGGCGGGCCCCGATCCGGCCGCGTGGCTCACCCCGCACCACCGCGACCAACTGGGCGGCTCCCCGTTCGCCGACGGCAGCACCCCGCCGGAACCGCCGCCTGCGATCGACCGCGTCCCGGTCGTCGTGCCGCCGGGAGGCTGAGCCGGGTCAGGACGGGTCGGCGCCGCGCCAGGCGGCGACCCACAGGCCCATTCCGGCGGTGATGACGGTGGCGGCCAGCCAGCCGGTGAAGCCGCTGCCGTCCAGGTACGACCAGAACAGGCCGAGGAACGGGGCCGGGATGACGAGGGCCGCGTCGGCGCGGAGTTGTCGGGTCCAGCCCGCCGTCCGGGCGGCGTGGACGGCCTCGGGGTCGGGTTCGGTGGGGCTGTCGAGGCGGCGGCCGCGGGGGTGTTTCGTGGTCGCGCGGCCGGACGGGTACAGGAGGAGGTCGCCCGTCTCGACGACGACGGTCCGGTCGCCGTGCAGCACGACCTCGGCGGGGGACGGCAGGGCGACCAGCGCGGGGTCGTAGTACACCGGGATCCACGTCTCGCGGGGGCCGTCGACCTCCAGCCACGAGCGGACGATCAGGCCGGACTGCACGCGGATCCGTCGTACCCGTGCCTTCCGGCCCGGAGCGCGGGCCGCGCGGGCTCGTGTGGCGAAGCGCCACGCGGACGCGCCGATCACCAGCAGCACGACGGCCGTGGTGAAGGCCAGGCCGCTCAACGCCCGGTCGGCTCGCACGAGCAGGTCCGCGCCGGGGATCACCACGCGGTCCGGGTGGGCCGGGTCGTAGGCGACCTGGGTCTTCTGGCCCGCGGGCGGGGTGCGGCCGGGGATGTCCACCAGGCCCGTGGCGCGGGAGCCGTCCGGGAGCGGCCAGCTCACCTCGACGACCTCCTCGCCCGTCCGCACGACCTCGCCGACGGCCCGGCCGGTCAGCTCGCCGATCTGCCGCGACGCCGAGGTGTAGGTCAGCAGGGCCGCGGTCGCGACGCCCGCGCAGAGCAGCAGGACCACGGCGACGGCCGCCAGCCCGTGGCGCACGGCCCTGACCCGGAACAGCGTCGATGTCGGCACCGGACGATCCTCTCAAAGCCGGGAAAGGCCGACGGCCCGGCGGGAGAACCCACCGGGCCGTCGGGGAACACCGCTATCAGCTGGTGAAGCCGATGTGGATGTAGTCGTACGGGTTGTTCGCGAAACCGACCGCGCCGAAGTTCGCGATGTTCTCGCGGACCGCGACGGCGCCGGGGCTCTGGAAGATGGGCAGCTGGTGGCCCGAAGCCCAGATCGCCGAGTCGATCTTGTTGGCCAGGTCGGCGCGCTTGGTGTCGTCCAGCTCGCTGTTGGCCTCGTCGAACAGCTTGTTGATCTCGTCGCTGCCGACGCGGCCGTAGTTCTGGTTCACGTTGGCCGGGTCGAGGGCGTAGATCGACTTCGAGGAGCTGATCGGGAACGCCGTGCTCAGCCAGCGGAACGAGGTGATGTCGAAGTCACCGACGTTGACGTGGGCCTTGAAGAAGTCCGCCGACGGGACGGCCTGGATGTCGACCTTGACGCCGACCTCCTTGAGCTGCGTCTGCACCAGCTTGGAGACCTGGTCGGAGGTCGGGTTCGGGGTCGGGATCACGAAGCGGATCGCGAGTTCCTTGCCGTCCTTCTTGCGGACGTCGCCGTCGAGCTTCCAGCCCGCGTCGTCGAGGCCCTTCTTGGCGGCTTCCTTGTCGAACTTCGCGACCGCCGAGTTGTCCTTGTACTCCTTGGCGCCCAACAGGAAGATGTGGTTGCCGAGGACCTTCGGGTCGGGCTGGATCGGACCGAGGATCGCCTTGGCGATGGTCGCGGTGTCGATGCCCTGCATGACCGAGGTGCGCACCTTCGCGTCGCTCATGACGGCGGAGGCGGCGCCGTTGAACGTCAGGTGGTTGTAGTCCGGCGTGACGGCCTGGCGGATCTTGATGCCGGGCGTCTGCTGCGCGCGCTTGTAGAGGTCGACGTTGGAGCCGATGTCGTACCAGTCGATGGCGCCGTTGGCGAGCGAGTCGGCCAGCGCGGTGCGGTCGATCACGCGGAAGGTGATCTTGTCCAGCTTCGGCTTCTCGCCCCACCACGCGTCGTCGCGGACGACGGTGACGAGCTTGCCGGTCAGGTCGATCGTGCCGATCTTGAACGGACCGGCGGTGATCTTCGGGCCGTCGACCCAGCCCTTGTTGAACTCGTCGGCCGTGGCGTTGAGCGACTTCGGGTACAGCGGGCCGAAGAGGCTCTTCCACTCCGCGAACTTCTTCTTGAAGGTGACCTTCACCTCCTGGTCGGTCGCGCCCTTCTCGACCTTGTCGATGTCCTCGTAGCCCGTGGTGGACGCGGTCAGGAACGCCGGGTCGGCGCCGCTGTTGGCCTTCGCCTGCGCGGCGAAGTCCTCCCACGAGAAGGCCGCGCCGTCACTCCACTTGGCCTTCGGGTTGAGCTTGTAGGTGATCACCTGCGGGTCCTGCGACGTGACCGTCGCGTCCTCCAGGTAGTCCTTGTTCAGCTCGATCGTCGAGTCGGCCTTCTGCACGAAGATGTTCGGCATGACGGCCGAGATCATCCGGGCGCCCGAGGCGACGGTGCCGTCGACCTGGTTGTAGTTCCAGTTGTCCGCCAGCGAGTCGACGGGCCACTTGAACTCGCCGCCGTCCTTCAGCTTGGACACCTCGACGGGGTTGATGTCGTCCTTGCCCTGCACCTGCTGGTCGGCGCCCTTGAGCCCCTGGTCGCTTCCGGTCGGGCCGCTGCCGCACGCGCCCAGCACCAGTGCCAGTGCGGCCACCGGCGCGGCTGCTCTGACCAATACACGTCGACTCACTGTCGTGGACCTCCCTCATGCCTGGCCGCGTCCGTCGTGGCCCGGTTCGTGCGCCCGGACGCCCCGCGTCCGGAAAACTGTGTGTTCAGAGGACTTGCCGCGCCTGCGCGAAGTGGCAGGCGGCCTCGTGGTCGGTGCCCTGCTCCTGGCGGGGCGGCTCGACCTCGACGCACGTGCGCTTCTTGTCCTCGGGCAGCGTCGCGTGCAGGAAGCAGCGGGTGCGGAAGCGGCACCCCGACGGCGGGTTGGCCGGGCTCGGCAGGTCGCCGGTCACCAGGATCCGCTCGCGCTGCCGCTCCTTGACCGGGTCCGGGATCGGGATGGCCGAGAGCAGCGCCTGCGTGTACGGGTGTCGCGGCGAGTCGAAGACCTCGTCGACCTGGCCGATCTCGACGATCTTGCCCAGGTACATGACCGCCACGCGGTCCGCGATGTGCCGGACCACCGACAGGTCGTGCGCCACGAACAGGTAGCTGAGGCCGAGCTTCGCCTTCAGCTCCTCCAGCAGGTTGATCACGCCCGCCTGGATCGACACGTCGAGCGCGGACACCGGCTCGTCGAGCACGATCAGCTTGGGTTCCAGCGCCAGCGCGCGGGCGATGCCGATGCGCTGCCGCTGGCCGCCGGAGAACTCCGCCGGGTAGCGGGACGCGTGCTCGCGGCGCAGCCCCACGAGGTCGAGCAGCTCGGGGACGCGCTTGTCGATCACCGACTTCTCGACCCCGTGCACCTGGAGGGGCTCGGCGATGACGTCGTAGATCGGCAGGCGCGGGTCGAGCGCGGCCATCGGGTCCTGGAACACGACCTGGAGGTCGCGGCGGATCGCCTTGCGGGACTTGGCGTTCAGCCCCGCGACGTCCTGACCGAGCACGGACAGCTCGCCGCCCATGGGCTTCTGGAGGTTGAGGATCTCCATCAGCGTGGTCGTCTTGCCGCAGCCGGACTCGCCCACGACGCCGAGCGTCTCGCCCTCGCGGATGTCGAACGAGATGCCGTCGACGGCGTGCACGGTGCCGACGCGGCGCTTGAGCACCACGCCCTTGGTCACCGGGTAGTGCTTGACCAGGCCGGAGAGCTGGAGCACGACCTTGCGGTCCTCGCGCGGCACCTTGGCGATCTCGGGTTCGGCGATCACCTCGGCGCCGAAGATCTCCACGGCCGCCTCGGCGCCCTCGGTCTCGCCCGCGGCCAGGTCGCCGGTGCGGATGCAGGCCGCGCGGTGCTCGGGCGAGCCGTCGACGTCCACCAGTTCGGGCTCGGCGGTGCGGCAGGCGTCGACCTCCATCGGGCAGCGCGGCGCGAACGGGCAGCCGGGCGGCAGGTCGGTGAGCGACGGCGGCTGGCCCACGATCGGCACCAGCGGCTGCTTCTCACCGACGTCCAGGCGCGGGATCGAGCCGAGCAGGCCCAGCGTGTACGGCATCCGCGGGCGGGCGTAGATCTCCTCGACCTGCCCGGTCTCCACGGCCTTGCCCGCGTACATGACCATCAGGCGGTCGGCGAAGCCCGCGACGACGCCCAGGTCGTGGGTGATGATCACGATGCCCGCGCCGGTGACCTCCTGCGCGGTCTTGAGCACCTCCAGCACCTGCGCCTGCACCGTCACGTCGAGCGCGGTGGTCGGCTCGTCGGCGATGATCAGGTCGGGGTCGTTGGCGATGGCCATCGCGATGACCGCGCGCTGCCGCATGCCGCCGGAGAACTCGTGCGGGAACGCCTTGGCGCGCTCCGCGGCGTTCGGGATGCCGACCAGGTCCAGCAGCTCCACCGCGCGCTTGGCGGCGGCGGACTTGGAGATCCGCGCGCCGCGGTGCACCAGCAGCGCCTCGGCGATCTGGTCGCCGACCGTGTACACCGGGGTCAACGCCGACAGCGGGTCCTGGAAGACCATCGCGACCCGCTTGCCGCGGATCTTGGACAGCTCGCCGTCGTTCAGGCCGATCAGCTCGCGGCCCTGGAACTTGATGGAGCCGGTGATCCGCGCCTGCGGGGGCAGCAGGCCCATGACCGCGAGCGAGGACACGGACTTGCCGGAGCCGGACTCGCCGACGATGCCGAGGACCTCGCCGGGCGAGACCTGGTAGCTCAGGCCGCGCACCGCGCGCACCCGGCCGGACTCGCTCGGGAACGACACCGCGAGGTCGTTCACCTCCAGCACCGGGCCCGTCGGGGCGGGCCGGTCGCTCGAGTCGAAGAGGAGTTCCGCGCTGGTCATCAGGCTTTTCCTCCGCCTTCCGTGGTGGTGGCCGCGGACGTGGTGTCGGCGGGGGTGGTGGCCGGGGCGGGGGTCACGTCGTCGTCCTTCGCCTTCTTCTCGCGCTTGCGGCCGCGCGACGACGTCGGGTCGAGCGCGTCGCGCAGGCCGTCGCCGACGAAGTTCACCGCGAGCACGAACGTCACCAGGAAGCCCGCGGGGATCAGGAACAGCCAGGCGTAGGTGAGCGCCGAGTCGCTGCCGGTCGCGATGAGCGTGCCGAGCGAGACGTCCGGGGACTGCACGCCGAAGCCGAAGTAGCTCAGGCCCGTCTCGGCGAGCACCGCGGAGCCGACGTTGATCGTCGCGTCGATGATCAGCAGCGACGCCATGTTCGGCACGATGTGCTTGAAGATGATCCGGCCCGGCGACTGGCCCATGTACTTGGCGGCCTTGACGAACTCGCGCTCCTTGAGCGTCAGCGTCATGCCGCGCACGATGCGCGCGGTGATCATCCACTGGAACGCCGCCAGCAGCACCACGAACAGCAGCCACGACTTCCCGCGGAACGCCGGGCTGAGGATCGCGATGATCAGGAACGACGGCAGCACCAGCAGCAGGTCGACCAGCCACATGAGGCCGCGGTCCACCCAGCCGAGGAAGTAGCCCGCCACGGCCCCGACCAGCGCCGCGAACCCGGTGGAGATGACCGCCACCAGCAGACCGATCAGCAACGACTTCTGCAGCCCGCGCATGGTCTGCGCGAACATGTCCGTGCCGATCTTGTCGGTGCCGAAGATGTGGTCCGGGTACGGCGCCTGGAGGAACGCCGTGTAGTCCTGGGTGTCGTAGCTCCACTTGGAGAACAGCGGGCCGATGAACGCCAGCGCGTACATCAGCACGATGACGACCAGCCCGAACAGCGCCAGCCGGTTGCGCAGGAACCGGGTCAGGACGAGCCTGCCCCTGGTCGTGGACTTCTCGGGCTCCGGCGCGGCGTCGACGGGGCTGCCCGATGCGGCGCCCGCGGTACCCGCGGAGTCGCCCTCGTTGAGGATTACGGTCACGTCGTCGTCACCCTGCCTAGATGCGGATTCGGGGGTCGAGAGCCGCGTAGAGCACGTCGGCCAGCCATCCGGAGAAGAGCACGCAGACCGCGACGAACAGCGTCACCGTGGCCGTGATGTTGGTGTCCTGCGTGGAGATGCCGGTGATCAGCCAGTCGCCCATGCCGAACCAGCTGAAGATCCGCTCGGTGAACGTGCCGCCGACCACCAGCAGGCCGAAGCCGAACGCGAACAGCGTGGCCATCGGGATCAGCGCGGTGCGCAGGCCGTGCTTGAACAGCGCCTTGCGCCGGGTGAGGCCCTTGGCCTGCGCGGTCCGCAGGAAGTCGCTGCCCAGGACGTCGAGCATCGACGAGCGCTGGTAGCGGCTGTAGTACGCGATCTGGCCCAGCGCGATCGTCAGGGTCGGCACGATCAGGTGCTGCACCCGGTCGAGCAGCGACGCGATCCAACTGCCCTCGAAGCCCGGTGTCGTCTCGCCGGTGAACAGCAGGACGTTGTCGCCGATCGAGTTGTTCAGGTTCTGGGCGCCGAGCTTGAGCAGGGCGCCGAGCACGAACACCGGGGTCGACAGGACCACGAACGAGAAGAGCGTGGCGAAGTAGTCGCTGAACTTGTACTGGCGGATCGCGCTGATCACGCCCAGCAGCACGCCGAACAGGATGCCGATGGTGATGCCGAGCAGGAACAGCCGCAGGCTCACGCCCACCCGCCTGCCGAGCTCGTCGGTGATGGGCCGGTCGGCGATCGTCCGGCCGAAGTCACCCTGAACGACACCACCCATCCAGGTGAAGAATCGTTGGGGAATCGGCTGGTCGAGGTGCAACTCGTGGCGCTTGGCATCGATCGTCGACGCGGGCGGCGGCGGATTGCGCTGCTGGAGCACGCCAATGGGGTCGAATGTGATGGAGGCCAAGCTGAAGGCCAGGAACGTCGCGACGAACGCCAGCACCACGTAGTTGACCAACCGCCGCAACAGGAATCCGGTCACCTGTGCTCAGTCCTCCTCGTTGCAGTGCGACGCCGACGTGCGGACCGGGCCTTACCCGATGCGCCCGCTTCTCGCGAAGAGATTAGACATGGCCCGCATCCGATGATGGGACCGCCCCATGTCTTGATGCTCCAGCATCGCCTGACCTGCGTGTTAGCCGCGTGAGCCGGGCCGTGCCGACGGGCAGCATGACCGATCGGAGGCCCGAACACCCGATATCCTGGCCCCCGCGACCGCGTCATCTCCCAATTGGGACGGGTTCGTGACCAAATCCCTCTTACGGGGAAACACGGGCGTTACCCATCGCCCCTTCCGACAACCCCGACTTCGTACTCTCTTTTTGACCGTTCACACTTAGTCGCGTCGGCACACGGTCGAGTGAACACGTTCTTGTGAACGTGAACGGGAATTTCCGCACCGATCCAGAACCGCCACTCGGAGGCCGGAAACGGTCAAGTCGGGACACACGAGAACGGGGCCCCCGGCGTTCGTTTCCGAATGCCGAAGGCCCCGTTGTCGTTGTCAGCCCGGTTGTCAGGCCTGGTCTAGCCGCACACGGCGCCACCGGACGCGGAGCCCACGAGCTTCGCGTACTTGGCCAGCACCCCGCGCTGGTAGCGGGCGGGCAGCGGCTCCCAGCCCTCCCGGCGCGTCGCCAGCTCGGCCTCGTCGACCTCCAGGTCGAGGGTGCCGGTGGCCACGTCGAGGCGGATCGGGTCGCCGTCGCGGACGAACGCGATCGGACCGCCGTCCGCGGCCTCCGGGGCGACGTGGCCGACGCACAGGCCGGTCGTGCCGCCGGAGAAGCGGCCGTCGGTGAGCAGCAGCACGTCCTTGCCGAGGCCCGCGCCCTTGATCGCGGCGGTGATGGCCAGCATCTCGCGCATCCCCGGCCCGCCCTTGGGGCCCTCGTAGCGGATGACGACGACGTCGCCCGCGGTGATCGTGCCGTCCTCCAGCGCGTCCATCGCGGCGCGCTCGCGGTCGAACACCCGCGCGGTGCCGGTGAACACGTCGGAGTCGAACCCGGCCGACTTGACCACGGCCCCCTCGGGCGCGAGCGAGCCGCGCAGGATCGTGATGCCGCCGGTCCGGTGGATCGGCCGGTCCATCGCGCGCAGCACGGTGCCGTCCGGGTCCGGCGGCGCGATGCGGGCCAGGTTCTCCGCCACCGTGAGGCCGGTGACGGTGAGGCAGTCGCCGTGCAGCAGCCCCGCGTCCAGCAGCGCCTTCATCACGACCGGCACGCCGCCGATGCGGTCGACGTCGGTCATGACGTGCCTGCCGAACGGCTTCACGTCCGCGAGGTGCGGCACCCGCGCGCCGATGCGGACGAAGTCGTCGAGGCTCAGCTCGACCTCGGCCTCGTAGGCGATGGCCAGCAGGTGCAGCACCGCGTTGGTGGACCCGCCGAACGCCATGACCACGGCGATGGCGTTCTCGAACGCCTCGCGGGTCATGATCTGCCGCGCGGTGATGCCCTTGCGCAGCATCTCCACCACGGCCTGGCCGGAGCGGCGGGCGAACCCGTCGCGGCGGCGGTCGGTCGCGGGCGGGGCCGCGCTGCCGGGCAGCGACATGCCGAGCGCCTCGGCGGCGCTGGCCATCGTGTTCGCCGTGTACATGCCGCCGCACGCGCCCTCGCCGGGGCAGATCGCGCGTTCGATCAGGTCCACGTCCGCGCGCGACATCAGGCCGCGCGAGCACGCCCCGACCGCCTCGAACGCGTCGATGATCGTGACCTCGCGCTCGCTGCCGTCGGACAGCGTGACCCGGCCGGGCAGGATCGAGCCCGCGTACAGGAACACGCTCGCCAGGTCGAGCCGGGCGGCGGCCATCAGCATGCCGGGCAGCGACTTGTCGCAGCCCGCGAGCAGCACCGAGCCGTCGAGCCGCTCGGCCTGCATCACGGTCTCCACGCTGTCCGCGATGACCTCGCGCGACACGAGGGAGAAGTGCATGCCCTCGTGGCCCATCGAGATGCCGTCGGACACGGAGATGGTGCCGAACTCCAGCGGGTACCCGCCCGCGGCGTGCACGCCGTCCTTGCTGGCCTTGGCGAGCCGGTCCAGCGACAGGTTGCACGGGGTGATCTCGTTCCACGACGAGGCCACCCCGATCTGGGGTTTGACCCAGTCGTCGTCGCCCATGCCGACGGCCCGGAGCATCCCGCGCGCGGCGGTGCGCTCCAAGCCGTCGGTGACGTCGCGGCTGCGAGGCTTGATGTCGGGGGTCTCGTTCATGCACGAAACCTAACGGGCGCGCCCCCAGCCCTGCCCGGCGAGCCGCTCGGCGGCCACGGCCATGGCGTCGTTGACCGGTTTGGCGAACTCCCGCGCCCTCCCGGTCAGCACCGGACCGGACGCCTCGGGGGTGCCCGCGCCGAACGGCGGGGCCGGGTCGTACTCCAGCGCGAGCTGGGTGAGCCTCGCCGTCTCCTCCCCCAGCAGCTCGGCCAGCACCACGAGCCCGAAGTCCAGCCCGGCCGTCACGCCGCCGCCGGTGATCCGGTTCCGGTCGACGACCACGCGCTCGTCGACCCGCTCCGCGCCGAACGCCTCCAGCAACTCCAGTCCCGTCCAGTGCGTGGTGGCCCGGTGGCCGCGCAGCAGCCCCGCGGCACCCAGCAGCAGGGACCCGCCGCACACCGACGTGACGTACCTCGCTCGTGCCCCCCGGTCGGCCAGGAACTCCAGCACGTCGAGGTCCTCGGCGATCGGGGCCTGGCCCAGCCCGCCGGGCACGAACAGCACGGCGAGGTCGGCAGGGCAGTCCGCCAGGGTCGTGGTGGGCAGCAGCGACACCCCGGAGTCCGTCGGCACCGGGTCGAGGTCCTTCCAGACCAGGTGGACCTCCGCGGCGTGGGAGAACGCCGCGTGCGGGGCGAGCAGGTCGAGCGGCGTGCAGCCGGGGTACAGCAGCATCGCGATCTTGGGAGCGTCCATGCGACCGACGCTAGCCGGCGTGATCCTCCCTGGCCGATGGCATAAACGACGGCTTCCCCCGGAATCCCGCCAACGTTTGCGTGACCTCCCACCGCAGGTAGAGAACTTGGCGATATCTCGGTAAGTGGGTACATTCCCGCCATGCACACCGTGGCGGTCCTGGCGCTCGACCACGTCGTCCCGTTCGACCTGGGCACGCCGTTGGAGGTGTTCGGCCGCGTCCGGCTGCCCGACGGCCGCCCCGGCTACCGGGTCCGCGTGTGCGCGGCCGACCCGGTCGTGGACACGGGCCTGTTCACGATCACGGCGCACTGGGGCCTGGAGGGGCTGGCCGACGCCGACACGATCATCGTGCCCGGCACGGCGAACCCCACCGGCCCGCTGCCCCCGGCCGTGCTCGACGCGCTGCGCGCGGCCGTGGCGAAGGGCACCCGCGTCGCCTCCATCTGCTCCGGCACGTTCACCCTCGCCGCCGCGGGCGTGCTGGACGGCCTGCGCGCGACCACGCACTGGCTGGCGGCCGACCTGCTGGCCCGGCGCCACCCGGAGATCACCGTCGACCCGGACGTCCTCTACGTGGACAACGGGCAGGTCCTGACGTCCGCGGGCGCCGCGGCGGGCCTGGACCTGTGCCTGCACCTCGTCCGCCGCGACCACGGCTCGGCCGTCGCGGCCGACGCCGCCCGCCTCTCGGTGATGCCGCTGGAACGCGAGGGCGGCCAAGCCCAGTTCATCGTCGCCGAGCAGCCGCACACCCCGCGCGGGTCGGAACTGGAGCCGGTGCTGCGCTGGATGCGCGACAACGCCCACCGCGACCTGACGTTGGAGGACATCGCCCGGCACAGCGGCCTGAGCACCCGCACCCTGCTCCGGCGCTTCCGCGACCAGACCGGCTCGACCCCGCTCCAGTGGCTGCACCGCGCCCGCGTCCGGCAGGCCCAGTTCCTGCTGGAGACCACGGGCCACACGGTGGAGCGCATCGCGCTCCAGGTCGGCTTCGGCTCGCCCACGGCGTTCCGCGACCGGTTCAAGCGCGTCACCGGCGTCAGCCCGCAGGCCTACCGCGTAGCGTTCCGCTGACCTCCACCGCCGACGGGAAGGCAGCCCGACCGTGACCCTCGGCGTCCTCGGCCAGGCGGCGGGGCTGTTCGCCGTCACCAACATCGACGACATCGTCATCCTGGCACTGTTCTTCGCCCAGGGGGCGGGCCGTCGGGGCACGACCCGCGCCATCGCCGTCGGCCAGTACCTCGGCTTCACCGCCATCGTCGCCGTCGCGGTCGCCGCGGCGTTCGGCGCGACCTTCCTCCCCGACGCGGCCATCCCGTACCTGGGCCTGCTCCCGCTCGGGCTCGGCGTCAAGGCCGGGGTGCAGACGTGGCGGCACCGCCATGACACCGAGGAGGAGCGGTCCGCCGAGGCGGGCGGCCCGACGGCGCTCGCGGTCGCGGCGGTCACCTTCGCCAACGGCGGCGACAACATCGGCGTCTACGTGCCGGTCTTCGCCACCGCGGGCGTCGGCGGCATGGCCGCCTACGTCGTGGTGTTCCTCGTCCTGGTGGCCGTCTGGGTGGCGGCGGGCAGGTACTTCGCCACCCGCCCGGCCATCGCGACGGCGTTGTCGAGGTGGGGCCACGTCGTGCTGCCGGTCGTCCTGATCGCCCTCGGCGCGTTCATCCTCGTCGAGGGCGGGGCCTTCGGCCTCTGACCCGCCTAGCCGATCGGCGTGGCCTCCGGGAACGCCAGCAGCGGCGTGCCGTCGAGCGCCTTGTCCATGAACCGCCGCCAGATGTCCCCCGGCAGCCCGGACCCCTCGACCGGCTCACCGGCCGCGTTCACGATCTTCACCGTGCCCGAGTCGGTCCCCGTCCAGACCGCGGCGGCCAGCGTCGGCGTGTACCCGACCATCCACGCCTTGGACACGTCCGTCGTGCTGTTCGGCATCGGCTGCGTGCCCGGCTTGCCCGCGCACTCGCGCCCGGCGGCGCACGCCACCCCCACCAGCGCCGGAACGGACCTCAGCACCGAGGTGACGGTGCCCGCGATGGCCTTGCTCTGCGCCGCGTCGGCGGCGAACGCGCTGCGCGCCGAGTCGGAGTGCTGGTAGAGCACCTGGCCGCCGACCGACTCGATCCGCTCGACGAAGTACGGCTCGTGGTGCACGCCTTCGGCGGCGAACGTCGCGTAGGCGACCGCGAGGTCGAACGGGCGGATCAGGGTCTTGCCCCCGCCGATCGCGATGTTCGCGTCCGGCGCTCCGCCTCCCTCCGCCCCCAGCAGGTCGCGGCGCACGTTGTCGATCTGCACGGAGGCCGGGATGCCCGCGGCCTTCGCGGCGGTCGCCACGGGCAGGGTGCCGGTCTCGTTGAGCACCAGGTCGTAGTAGGCCGTGGCGACGTCCAACTCCGCGGCGGAGCGCAGCGAGCAGAACCGGCCGCAGGCCTGCGAGTCGCGGTGGTTGTGGACCTCCTGGCCGTCGAACTTGCGCGGCGAGGTGCCGTCGAACGTCTTGTCGAGACCGGTCCCCTTCTGCAACGCGGCCGTCAGGGCGAAGGGCAGGAACGTGGTGCCGGGTTCCTGGAGGGTGTCGAGCGCGTAGTCCACGCCCGTGCCGTCCTTGCCCGCCCAGTACGCGCGGACCGCGCCCTTCGCCGGGTCGATGGCGGTGAGCGCCTGGCGCAACGCGTTCGGCTGACCCGTCATGACCTCGGTGACGGCGGACTCGGCGGCCTGCTGCGCCTTCGGGTCGATGGTGGTGCGGACGACGACCCCGGACGCGGCGGCGCGGTCCGGCGGGAAGCCCGCCGCCTCCAGTTCGCGCTCCACCTGCTTCCGGATGTGCGCACGCACGCCCTCAAGGGGCTGGAGCTGGGTCTGGCTGACCGGCAGCAGCTTCGGAAACGCTTGCGCGGAGCGGTATTCGCGGGTGATCCACCCCTGCTCGGCCATCACGTCCATGACCGACGCCCACCGGGACGAGGCGTAGGCCGTGTCCTCGGACCTCGCCGGGTTCGGGATCAGCCCCGCGATGGCCGCGGCCTCGGACGGCGTCAGCTGCGCCAACTCCTTGCCGTAGTAGGCGCGGGCGGCCGTGGCGAAGCCGAACGCGGTCCGGCCCAAGTAGACGGTGTCGAGGTACGCGGTGAGGATCAGGTCCTTGCTGTAGCTGCTGCTCAGCTTGTGCGACAGGACGACCTCGGTGAACCGGCGGCTCCACGAGGTGTCGGCGTTCTCGGTGACCAGCCGCAGGTACTTCTTGCCGATGCCGGAGCCGAGGTCGAAGTCGGCGGCGGTGTCGAAGTCCGGCTGCTCGGCGGCGAGCACCGCGTGCCGCACGGCGTCCGGGATCCGGCCGGTGATCGGCTCGCGGTTGCCGCCCGCCGAGGCGATCCGGGTCATCACGCTGCCGTCGGCGTAGAGGAGGGTCACGACCTTCTGCTGCCGCGCCGAGATCTCCGCCGGGTTGGGCGCGCCGACCGCCCGGTTGACGATGACGAAGGCCCCCACCGGGGCCAGGACGGCCAGCGCCAGCAGCAGGTACCCGGTCCGCCGGACCCAGCGCCACACCCGCTTGCGCCCTGGCCGCACGTCCTCGCCGTTCGACTGCTCCGCCACCGGTTTCCTTCCCCCAGGGATTCGACGCGACCCATTCTGTCGGCCTCATTCGATCAGCCTCGGGGGCACCCCACTAACATTGCCCTACCGTCAGCGTTTGCCAGTCCGGGGAGTCGCACGTGAGCGAGGAAAACCGGCGGGTCGCCGGGCGTTATGAGCTGACCGAGCGCATCGGCGGTGGAGCCATGGGCTTGGTCTGGCTCGCACGGGACCTACGGTTGGACCGCGTCGTCGCGGTGAAGGAACTGATCCTGCCTTCGCACCTCGACGAGAAGCAGTCCGAGCAGGCCCGTCGTCGCGCCATGCGCGAAGCCCGCATCGCCGCGAGGTTGCAGCACCCCAACGCCATCGCGGTCTACGACGTCGTGGAGCACGACGGCCAGCCGTGGCTGATCATGGAGTACCTGCCGTCCAAGAGCCTGGCCGCGGCCATCGCCGACAACGGCCCGCTGCCGGTCGACGACGTGGTGCGCATCGGCGGCCAGCTCGCCGCCGCGCTGGCCGTGGCGCACAAGGCGAACGTGGTGCACCGGGACGTCAAGCCCGGCAACGTGCTGCTCGGCGACTCGGGCGCGGTGAAGATCACCGACTTCGGCATCTCCCGCGCCATCGACGACGCGAGCGCCACGGCGACCGGTCGGTCCGTCGGCACGCCCGCGTTCTTCTCCCCCGAGGTCGCCAAGGGCGAGGACGGCGGTTACCCGTCGGACGTCTTCTCGCTCGGCGCGACGCTGTACAACGCGGTCGAGGGCACTCCGCCGTTCGGCATCTCGGAGAACTCGATCGCCCAGCTGCACCGGGTCGCCGAGGGCACGATCCGGCCGCCGGAGAAGGCGGGCACGCTGACGCCGGTCCTGCTGCGCCTGCTCGACCCGGACCCCGACACCCGGCCGACGATGGCCGAGGCGGCCGAGGAGCTCGCCGTGCTGGCCGAGATCTCCGAGCCGACGCCGACCCTCGTCGAGGAGGTCCCCGCTCCGCCGCCACCGGTCGCCGAGCCCGTCGCCGCCGCGGTGGTCGCCGAACCGTCCACAGAGGACGAACAGAAGCGGCGCAGGCGGGCGGTCTTCGGGCTGATCGGCGTGACCGTGCTGCTGCTCGCGATCGTCGGCGCGGCGTTCCTGTTCGCCAACCGCGACAAGACGCCGTCGACCGGGCAGGGCGGCGAGTCCACCAGCTCCTCCGCGCCCGCGACGACGACGCAGGGCGGCGACCAACCCCCGGCCCAGACGACCGAGTCCGAAGCCGCCGCCCCGACGACCACGTCCGCCGCACCCACGACCACCACCACGAACGCGCCGCCCGCCAACTCGGGCAGCCCGGCCCAGGCGGTGTCGGACTACTACGCCACGCTGCAAACGGACAAGGCCGCGGCGTACGCCCGGCTGACCGACGGGTTCAAGTCGGTCCGCGCCCCGTCCTTCGACGCGTACGCGGGTTTCTGGAACGGCTTCAGCTCCTTCTCCGTGAGCAACGTCAGCGACCAGGGGTCGAACACCGTCGCCGCGACCATCACCTACGTCTCGGCGGCCAACGGCACGCAGGTCGAGAACCACCTGTACACGCTGGTGCAGCAGAACGGCGTGTGGATGATCGACAGCCAGAGCAACCGCTGACCCGGTGACGGCTCGTCCCGCCGGGACGAGCCGTCACCGGTTGGCGGGTGTGTAGCGCACAACGCCGTCGACCGGCAGCAGGTAGCCCTCCCAGCGCTGGTCGGGCACCTGCCCGGCGACGCTCGCCGCGTCGATCCCGGCGTCGACCTCGAAGCCGATCAGCCAGAGGACGAAGCCGACCTCGTCGAACACCGTCGCGCCGACCAGTGCGAACCACGCGTCCAGGTCCCGCCGCCACCGCAGGGACTCCGGGCCGCCGTGGTCGCCGAACGGGAACCCGCCGATCCGCTCGTCCGTCTCGATCAGCGCCCCGGTGGGCAGGTAGAACGTGAGCCATCGCCCGCCGTCGTCCAGCAGGGTGGCGAAGACCCCGCACACGACCCGGTGGCCGCCCGGCACCACCACGGTCCCGCGCAGGTGGCCGAACTCCTCCAGCGACGCCACCGTGCACGGCACCTCGTCCTGGTCGGCGGGCTCGCGGTCGCGGTCGGCGTGGCAGCCGACGATCACCGCACCCCGCCACAACGCGGTCAACGCCCCTTGCAGCACCACGTCGGCGGGATCGCCCAGTTCCATGGTCAGCTCGTAGAACCCGCCGTCCCAGTTGCCCTGGGCCGTGTAGGAAGCGCTCGCGGCGGTCATACCGGGGCGACGCCGATCAGGCCGTTGCGGGTCACGAGGTCGGCCAGGGCGCGTTCGTCGAGGGAGTCGGTGCCCGCCGGTCGGACCGGGAGCACCATGAAGCGGGTCTCGGCGGTCGCGTCCCAGACGGTGATGTCCACGTCCGGCGGCAGGTGGAAGTCGAACTCGGCGAGCACCGAGCGGGGGTCGCGGACCACGCGGGACCGGTAGGACTCGCTCTTGTACCAGGTGGGCGACGGGCCCAGCAGCGCGACCGGGTAGCACGAGCAGAGCGTGCAGACGACGACGTTGTGGCTGGTGGGGGTGTTCTCCACGACCTTGAGGCGCTGGTCCTGGAGGCCACCGCCCATGGTCGCGCCGACCTCCGTCACGGCCGCCGCCCCGTCGGCGAGCAGGCGGGCGCGGTAGGCCGGGTCGAGCCACGCCTTGGCGACCACGCGAGCCCCGTTGTCCGGGCTGGCCCTGGCCAGGAACGCCTCCAGGGCGCGGTCGAGTTCCTGGGCGTCGACCAGGCCGCGGGCTTCCAGCAGCGCCTCCACGTGCCGCACCCGCGCGGCCAGCGCCGCGTTCTCGCCGGTGTGGTCCCCACTCATGACGGCTCCAGGTGGCTTTCCCAGACGGCGAGGGTGACGTCGTGGTCGCCCTCGCCGAACAGTTCGCGGGCGGTGAAGCGGACGGTGTACACCGGCTGCGGTGGCGCGGGCAGGCCGCGGGAGCGGTCGTCGGCCAACGGGTGCGCGCCCTCCACCTCGACGACCGTGCCGACCGCGCCACGGGCGTAGCGCGGCAGCCGGGTGTGGTGCGGCGGGTCGGCGTGCGCGGTGCGGACCCGGTCGCCGGGCGCGAACAGCTCAGGCACCGGCCACCTCCGCCGCCGTGCACACGCCCTTCTCCACCAGCAGCGCGGAGATGGCGAGGAACCACTTCTCGTAGTACGACGAGGCCAGGTACGTCGACGGCGGCAGGCGTTCCACGGCGTCGCGGAACTCGTCCAGGTTGTAGACACCTCGGCCGATGAGGGCCCGGTTGAGCGCGAACACGTGCGCTTCCCAGTCCGCGTGGAACGGCGGCTCGTCGAGCTCCGGTTCGATCGCCGGGAACCCGTGCATCCCGCCGACGTCGTTGATCCGGCTCATCCGCGCCTCCCCGACTAGCCTCGGCGTCCAGGCTAACCGGGAGCGGAGCGGTGGACCACGTCGTAGAGCTGATCACGGTGGACGCGCGGCCCACGGTCGTCGTCGCGGCGACCACCACGTGGCCGGAGTTCCCGGCGCTGTGGAAGGTGCTGCTGGACGAGGTCTGGGCGTGCCTGCGCGCCCACGGCGTCGACCGCGGGTGCCCCAACGCGATGCTGTACCTCGACGACGTCCCGCACGTCGAGGTCGGCGTGCTGGCCGAGCCGCCACCGTTGACCGGCCGGGTCGTGGCGTCGGCGCTGCCCGCCGGGACCGTGGCGAGGACCGTGCACCGCGGCGGGTACGACGGTCTGGGCTCGGCGCACCACGCCGTCACGCGGTGGTGCGCCGAGCAAGGGCTCCGCCCCGCGGGCCCGCGCTGGGAGGTCTACGGCCCGCACCGGGACGACCCGGCCGAGATCGAGATCGAGGTCTGCCACCTGCTGGGGTGACCGCTCCCGGAGTTCCGGGAGCGGTCCACGCTCAGCCGCGCTCGATCACGTGCCCCACGACGTCCGGACCGGGGTGCGGCGAGCCGGACCCGTCGCGCCGCTGGTCGACCTCCGGCAGTTCCACCGGCATGCCGTTCTTCGACGCGCCCGCCGGCCGCGAGCCGATCCACGCCAGCACCAGCCCGGTCTCCCCGCTCAGGAACCGCTGCGACCGCACGCCACCGGTGGCGCGGCCCTTCGCGGGGTACTCGCTGAACGGCGTCACCTTCACGCTCTGCCCGCTCGACGTGACCACCATGGCCTCGCCGTGCGCCTCGTCGTCGGTCTGGATCGCCCCGAAGAACACCACCCGAGCGGTCGACGACACGTTGATGCCCGCCATGCCGCCGCCCTTGAGGCCCTGCGGCCGCACCAGCGACGCCGCGTAGCGGAGCAGCGACGAGTCGGACGTGACGAACGCCAGCGTTTCCGAGCCGTCGGTCAGCCAGGTGGCGCCGACGATCTCGTCGCCCTCCTTGAGGCTGATGATCTCGAACTCGTCCGACCGCACCGGCCACTCCGGCGCGCACACCTTGACCACGCCCATCCGCGTGCCGATCGCCAGGCCGGGCGACGTCGGGTCGGGTTCGCCGAGCGGCGCGATGCCGACGACCTTCTCGCCCTTCTCCAACGGCAGCAGCTCGCTCGCCGCCATGCCGCCGCTCAACGACACCGTGCCGACCTGCTCGGGCAGCACCGGCAGCGGTAGCACGTCCGTCTTGAACGCCCGCCCGAGGTTCGTGACCAGCAGGATCTGGCCGCGGGCCGTCGAGTGGACCACGGCGGCGACCGCGTCGTGCCGGGTGCGGCCCTTGCGGCGCTTGGCCTCCGACGCCTCCTCGGACTCCGCGGCGGTCCGCGCGACCAGGCCGGTGGCCGACAGGATCACCTGGCACGGGTCGTCCGCGACCTCCAGCGGCCCGGCGGGCTTGGACGCCGCCAGCACCTCCTTCAGGTCGCCGTCGATCAGCGACGTGCGGCGGTCGGCGCTCAACTCCTTGGCCACGGCGCCGAGTTCGGTCGACACGAGCTTCTTGAGCACCGACTCGTCGTCCAGGATCTTGGACAGCTCGGCGATCTCGGCGCTCAGCCGCTCCTGCTCGCCCTCCAGCTCGATGCGGTCGAACTTGGTGAGCCTGCGCAGCGGCGTGTCCAGGATGTAGGTCGCCTGGATCTCCGACAGCTTGAACCGCGCCATCAGGCCGTCCTTGGCCGCCTGCGCGTTCTCGCTGTCGCGGATCAGCTTGATGACCTTGTCGATGTCCAGCAGCGCCTTGAGCAGGCCCTCGACCAGGTGCAGCCGGTCCTCGCGCTTGCGGCGGCGGAACTTGGTCCGCCGCGTCACCACGTCGTACCGGTGGGCGAGGAACACCTCCAGCAGCGCCTTGAGGCCCAACGTCTGCGGCTGGCCCTCGACCAGCACCAGGTTGTTGATGCCGAACGACTGCTCCATCGGCGTCAACCGGTAGAGGTCGGCCAGCAGCGCCTGCGGGTTCACGCCGACCTTGCACTCGACGACGAGCCGGATGCCGTTCTCGCGGTCGGTGAGGTCCTTGACGTCCGCGATGCCCGACAGCCGCTTGGACTTGTTGACCTCGTCGGTGATCTTCTCGATGATCCGCTCGGACCCGACGCCGTACGGCAGCTCGGTGACCGTGATCGCCTGCCGCCCACGACTGCCCTCGAGCGGCCCGATGTCGACCTTGGCCCGCATCCGCACGACCCCGCGCCCGGTCTCGTACGCCTTGCGCACCTCGTCCAGCCCCAGCAGCGCGCCACCGGTCGGCAGGTCGGGGCCGGGCACGAACTCCATCAGCTTGTCCAGCGACGCGTCCGGGTGCGTGATCAGCCACCGCGCCGCCGCCACGACCTCGCCCAGGTTGTGCGGGATCATGTTCGTCGCCATGCCGACCGCGATGCCCGAGGTGCCGTTGACCAGCAGGTTCGGGAACGCCGCCGGCAGCACCGACGGCTCCTGCAACGACCCGTCGTAGTTGGGCCGGAAGTCGATCGTGTCCTCGCCCAACTCCCCGACGAGCAGCATCGCGGCCTGCGACATCCGGGCTTCGGTGTAGCGCGAGGCGGCCGGGCCGTCGTCCGGGGAGCCGAAGTTGCCGTGGCCGTCGACCAGCGGGGTGTTGAGGGAGAAGTCCTGGGCCAGGCGGACCATGGCGTCGTAGATCGCGCCGTCGCCGTGCGGGTGGTACTTGCCCATGCAGTTGTGGACGACCTGGCCCTCGACGACGAAGGCGTGCTCGTCGGTGCCGACCTGGATGTCGTACGTGGTGTCGCGGGTGACCGGCTCCACCGTGCGGACGCTCGTCAGCGACAGGCCGGGCAGCAGGGACGGGCGGGCGGCGGCCGGGGCGACGAGGTGCAGGCCGTCGGTGCGGGACCACGGGAGCAGGGCCTGGGCGAGTGCGGCGGCGTCGGGGCCGTTGACGAGCAGGCCGTCGGTGTGGGCGGACGCCCGGAGGCCCAGGTCGCCCAGCAGAGCGCGGATGCCGAGGTCCGGCAGGACGATGCCCTGCGCGGACGCGGTGCCCGCGGCGTCGAGGAGGCCTGCGAGGAACGGGATCCAGGACGAGCGGTCGAGCGGGACGCCGTCGAAGGTGACGCCGGTGATGGTCAGGAGGTGCCGCTCGGGCTCCTCGACCTTCTCGCGGGTGGTGTCGACGTCCGCGCCGATCGCCCAGCCGTGCGCGGCGTCGATCACCGCGCTGTCGGGCGACGAGAGCACCACACCGCCGTCGACGGACTCGCCGATCGCCAGGACGAGGGCCTGGACGTAAGGCAGGGCGTCGGCGCCGGTGGGCAGCGTGGACCAGCGGTCGCTGCCGTAGCCGGCGGTGAGCTTGCCCGCGAGGTCGCGGGCCGCCGTCCAGCCGGGGGTCAGGTCGTCGGTCACCGTGCGGAAGCGCTGGCCGGGGGTGACGACCATGGTCTGGCCGGTCGCCCACGTGACGCGGACCAGCTCGGACGCGGGGTTCTCGTACGCCTCCACGACCGGGACCGGCGTGCCGGCCGGGTCCAGCACGAGGTCGCCGACCTCGATCGTCTCGATCGGCCGCAGGCCGGACGGGGTCGACACCAGCGCGCCGCGCACGAAGCAGTCGCCGACCACGCGGGCGGACTTCACGTACGCGTGCGTCGGCCGGTAGCCCTGCTCGTTCATCGAGTACAGGATGCGGCGGTGCACGGGCTTGAGGCCGTCCCGCGCGTCCGGGAGGGCGCGCGAGTGGATGACCGAGTACGCGTACTCCAGGTACGAGTCCTCGATCTCGGACTTCAGCGGGGTGTCGACCACGGTCGCGCCCGCCTGGTCGAAGGCGGAGGGGTCGACCTTGGTCGTCGGGCCTTTGCGGCGTGCCATGACTGGGGGCTCTCTCTACGGGTGCGTGGTGGTCAGAGGTCGATGGCGGACTGGTCGACGCGGGAGGACGACTCCACCAGCCACACCCGCCGCGGTTCGACCTTCTCGCCCATGAGCAGTTCCAGCGCCGACTCCGCCGCTTCGGCGTCGTCGATGGTGATGCGGCGGACGGAGCGGGTGGCCGGGTTCATCGTGGTCTCCCACAGCTCGTCCGCGTCCATCTCGCCCAGGCCCTTGAACCGGGGCACGGGGGTGACGATCTGCTTGCCCGCCTTCTCGAAGCGGGCGACCGTCTGTTCCATCTCCCGCTGGGTGAAGGTGAAGCGGGTCTCCGGGTTGCGGCCCTTCGTCACGACCTTGTGCAGCGGCGGCATCGCCGCGTACAGCCGCCCGTCCTCGATGACCGGGCGCATGTACTTGGCGAACAGGGTGATCAGCAGCGTCCGGATGTGCGAGCCGTCGACGTCCGCGTCCGCCATCAGGATGACGCGGCCGTACCGCATCGCGGCGAGGTCGAACGTGCGGCCGGTGCCCGCGCCGAGCACCTGGACGATCGAGGCGATCTCGGCGTTGCGCAGGGTGTCGCCCAGGCTGGCCTTCTGCACGTTGAGGATCTTGCCGCGCAGCGGCAGCAGCGCCTGGTACTCCGAGACGCGGGCCATGCGGGCGCTGTTGTGCACGAACACGCCGGACTCCAGCGCGAAGTTGTGGTGGACGTCGACCGTGAGGTCGTACACGTCGGCCACGTCCTCGATCAGCTCCACGGCCCCGACCTGGTGGTTGACCGGCGCGCGGCCGTCGCCCGGCAGGTCGAGCGTGCCGGACAGCGAGTGCTCCGCCTCGGGTCGCGGCAGCGCCCACACCTCGCGGTCGTTCATCCACACCGGCACCTGACCGTCCACAACGGACTTGCCCCGGTACAGCGGCATCAGCGACTGGCCGACGACGAGGTCGTCCGCCCGGCGGTACGAGCCGTCGCGCAGCCGGAACAGGTGGTCCGGCGTGCACCGCAGGACCTCGCCGTTGTCGAGCGTCACCCGCACCAGCGGCGCCAGGTACCGGGTCAGCCGCGGCTCCAGCAGCGGCACCACGACGACCTTGCCGGTCTCGGTCGAGGCGTAGCCGTAGTGGGTGATGCCGAACGCCCAGTCGGCGACCAGCTCGGTGAACGACTTCGGCCTGCCGTACGCCATCGCGACCAGCGTCTCGCCGGTGAAGCAGCCGAGCGCGCTGTCGCCCTCCACCAGGAACAGCTCGCTGCGGGACACGCCCGTCGCGCGGCAGTCGACCAGCTTCGGCGGCATCGACGCGCCCTCGAGGGCCGTCTTGCGGCGGGCCGCGTCCTTCTGCTGCTTCTGGGTCAGCCGGACGCGCGAGGCGTCGACGACCTTCTGCAGGACGACCTTGGCCTCGAGCTTGGTCTTCTTGTCCTCGGTCCACTCCTTGAGGTGCTTCTCGACGACGGCCTGGATGACCTTCACGATGCCCGCGGTGGACAGCTCGTCCTTGGTCTGCGAGGTGAACTGCGGCTCGGGGATGCGGACGTGGATGACGGCGGTCATGCCCTCCTGGACGTCGTCCAGGGTCGGCATGTCCTCCTTGGCCTTGAGCAGGCCTCGGGTCTTGGAGATGGCGTCGTGCAGCGCCTTCACGACCGCGCGGTCGAAGCCGCGGCGGTGCGTGCCGCCGTGCACGTTGCGGATCGTGTTGGTGAAGCACTCGACCGAGCGCTCGTACCCGGTGCCCCAGCGCAGGGCCACCTCGACCTCGGCCTGGCGCTCCACTTTGGACCGCATGACGCCGTTCTGGTCGGCCGCGTTCTCCTGGTAGGTGCCGGAACCGTTGACGAGCAGCGTGCCGGACACGGCCTTGTCGCCCGCCGGGGCGAGGAAGTCGACCATGTCGGCCAGGCCGTTGGGGTAGTGGAAGGTCTCCTCGCCGATCGAGTCCTCGATCGCGGTGCGGAGCACGTACGTGACGCCGGGCACGAGGAACGCGGTGTTGCGCAGCTTGGCGCGCACGCCCTCCACGTCCAGCGACGAGCCGTTCTCGAAGTACCGGGAGTCGTACCAGTACCGGATGGACGTGCCGGTCGACTCGCCGCGCTTCATCCTGCCGGTGATCTGCAACCCGGACTGGCGGGTGAACGTCGCCTTCGGACCGGGGCCGTCGAACACGACCGGGACGCCGTGCGCGAACGACATCTGGTGGACCTTGCCGTCGCGCTTCACCGTCACGTCGAACCGGTGCGACAGCGCGTTCACCGCCGACGCGCCGACGCCGTGCAGGCCGCCGGACGTCTTGTAGCCGGACCCGCCGAACTTGCCGCCCGCGTGGAGCCTGGTCAGCACCAGTTCGACACCGGACAGGCCGGACTTCGCGTGCACGCCGGTGGGGATGCCGCGCCCGTCGTCGTCGACCTGGACGCTGCCGTCGGCGTGCAGCGTCACGACGACGCGCGAGGCGTTGCCCGCGATGCCCTCGTCGGTGGAGTTGTCGACGATCTCGGTGCAGAGGTGGTTGATGCCGCGGCTGTCGGTCGACCCGATGTACATGCCAGGTCGTTTGCGGACCGCTTCCAGACCCTCCAGATGCGTCAGGTCGTCGGCCCCGTAGAGGGTCTCGGCAGTCACAGGGTCAATCTCCCGGTCGTGGATTGCGGACGCGCTTGCGAATGGGCGGTACCGGGAGACTATCCGGAGGGTCCGACAGTTTTCCGAACCACCACGGCACGAGACCCCTTATGCGGACCGTTCCGGCTGGATAGGGTCTGGTTTCATGACCTTGATCCCCCCGACGGGCAGCGCTGGGAGAGCGGTGCGCGGAGGGGTCGTCGGGGTCGCGACCGGGGCGTTGGCGGTCGTCGCGCACGTCGAGGCGACCGGGTCGCCGCCGGACGTGGGGCTGATCGCGTTGCCCGTCCTGCTGCTGGCCGTCACGGCCGCGGCGCTGGCGGGCCGGGAACGCGGGCCCGCGCAGATCCTCGGCCTGGTGGGCGCGGGCCAGGTGGCGATGCACGCCCTGCTGTCCCTTCCGGTGCCGCACGACCACAGCGCGCGCACGTCCGACTCCGGTGCGCTCATGGTTCTGGGGCACGTGCTGGCGACGCTGGTCGTCGTCGCGGTCCTCGCCTGCGCCGAACGCGCGGTGTTCGCGGTCACGGCGGCGCTCGCCTCCGCGCTGCCGCGCAAGCTCGCTCCGGCGGCCGTGTCCGGTCCGCCGAGGACGGTGTCGCCCGCGACGGTGTGGCTCCCCAAGGCCGAGGCCTCCCGCTGCGGCGAGCCGACCCGCCGCGGTCCCCCGCTCGCGCACTAGCGCTCCCTCACCCGAAAGCCGTCGACGGTGGTCGACGGTCGTTCCCACGACTCCTGAAGTTCCCTGTGCCGCTCGGGAGAAACCATGTCCACGGCCTCGGACCCGGTGGTCCGGTCCAGCACGGGCTTGCGCGGCCTCGTGCTCCGCTGCCACTTCTACGCCGGGCTGCTCGTCGGCCCGTTCATCCTCGTCGCCGCGGTGACCGGCGTCCTCTACGCGCTCACCCCGCAGCTCGAGTCGTGGCTGTACCACGGCGCGCTGGCGGTCCCGGTGACCGCGCGCACCCTGCCGCTGGCCGAGCAGGTGCGGGCGGCGAGGGGCGTCAACCCGCTCGGCGCGCTGGTCGCCGTGCGGCCCGCGGCCGAACCCGGCGCCACGACGCGGGTCCTGTTCACCGGGCCCGGACTCCGCGCGGGCGAGCGGCGGGCGGTGTTCGTCAACCCCGCCTCGGCCCAGGTCACCGGTGAGCTGACCGTGTACGGCCCGCACGGCGTGCTGCCGTTGCGGGCGGCGCTCGCCCGGCTGCACCGCGACCTGTTCCTCGGCGAGCCCGGCAGGCTCTACAGCCGCCTCGCCGCCTCCTGGCTGTGGGTGGTCGCGCTGGGCGGCGCGGTCCTGTGGCTCACCCGGTGGCGCGGTCGGCGGGGACGGCTGGGGTCGTCCGGCTGGCACGGCGTCGTCGGCATGTGGGTGCTCGCGGGCGCGCTGGTCCTGTCCGCCACCGCTCTCGCGTGGTCGCAGGGCACGAGCGCGCCGCGGGCGCCGTCCGGGTGGACGACCCAGGCGTCCGGGGCGGGCGGGGGCGGTGCGGTCGGCCCCGACGTCACGCGGGTGGACGCCGTCCTCGGCGCGGCCCGCGCGGCCGGGATCGGCGCGAAGGCCGTCGAGATCGAGCTGCCCAAGGGAGCCGGGGCTCCCTGGCGGGTCGGCGACGGGTCCGACGCGGTGGCGATCGACGGGGCGACCGGCGCCGTGGTGGGGCGGACGCGGTTCGCCGACCGGCCGTTCGCCGCGAAGCTGGCGCGCTGGGGGGTCGAGGCGCACACCGGCGCGCTGTTCGGCTGGCCGAACCAGCTGCTGCTGCTCGCCGTCGGGCTCGGGCTGGTCGCGCTGGTGGTGCTCGGCTACCGGATGTGGTGGAAGCGCAGGCCGGTGCGCGCGGGCGCGTCCTCGTTCGGCAAACCGGTCGCCCGCGGCCAGTGGCGCAAAGTCGCCACCCCCGCGGTCGTGGCGCTGCTGGTGGTCGCGGGCGTGGTCGGCTGGACCGTTCCGCTGCTCGGCGTGAGCCTGTTGGGGTTCCTGGTGGTCGACGGGCTGCTCGGCCTGCGGGCCCGCCGTGGACCGACCGGTGCGCTGAACCGGGGCCGCCCCTGAGCCGTAGGACTCGGCGGGACCACCCGGAGGTGAGCACCGTGAAGTTCGCGACGATCGCGATCATCGTCACCGCGGCGGGAGCGCTGTCCGCCTGCACGTCCGAGTCCACCGCCGCTCCGAGGAGCGAGGTGCCGAAGCTCGAAGTCCCGCCGCTGAGCCTGAAGGTGTTCACCGGCAAGCCGTGCGAGGTCTTCGGCGTCGACCAGCTCGACTCGCTCGGCATGACCGGGCCGGGCGTGCCGGACCCGGAGCAGTCCACCGGCCGCTGCCGGTGGACCGACGGCGGGGCGAAGGCCACCACCATCGGCATCTCGCTGTTCGGCGAGGCGCAGGGCCTGGCGCGGGTGTACGCGGCCAAGGGCGCGTTCGGCTACTTCCAGCCGACGGAGGTCGCGGCGTACCCGGCCGTCGACCGCGACACCGGCAAGGGCACCACCGGCACCTGCTCCACCGTCGTCGGCATCGCCGAGCAGTCCGCGTTCGAGATCCAGGTGGACGTGGACGACGAGTCCTCCGCCGACTACGTCACGCCCTGCGCGGTGTCCAAGCAGGTGGCGGAGATCGCACTGGCCAACATCAAGGGCGGTGGCTGAGGCCGTCGTACGATCCTGCGGCCCCCGACCGCTTGGAGAACCGCCCAGTGGACTACCAGACCCTCCTCGACAACGTCGCCGCGGAGGTCGCCCCCCTCATCGGGACGGGCAACGTCGCCGACTACATCCCGGCGCTCGCGGGTGTGGACCCGATGTCGTTCGGCATGGCCATCGCCGACCTCGACGGCGGGGTGCACGGCGTCGGCCAGTGGCGGCAGGCGTTCTCGGTGCAGAGCATCTCGAAGGTGTTCTCGCTCGCCATGACCCTGTCGCGCGACGGCCAGACGCTGTGGAAGAGCGTCGGCCGCGAGCCGTCCGGCAACCCGTTCAACTCGCTGGTGCAGCTGGAGGCGGAGAACGGGGTGCCGCGCAACCCGTTCATCAACGCGGGCGCGATCGTCGTGACCGACCACCTGGTGGAACTGGCCGGTGACGCCTCCGGCGCGCTGCTCGACTTCCTGCGCTCGGAGACGGAGGAGGACACGATCGGCTTCGACGAGGACGTGGCCGCCTCCGAGGCCGCGCACGGCGACCGCAACGCCTCCCTCGCGCACTTCATGCGCAGCTACGGCAATCTGCGCAACCCGGTGCCGACGGTGCTGGAGCACTACTTCCGCCAGTGCTCGCTGTCCATGAGCTGCGAGGAGGTCGCGCTGGCCGCCACGTTCCTGGCGCGGCACGGGGTGCTGCGCGACGGGCGGCGGCTGCTGACGCGCAGCGAGGCGAAGCAGATCAACGCGGTCATGCTGACGTGCGGCACCTACGACGCGGCGGGCGACTTCGCCTACCGGGTGGGGCTGCCCGCGAAGAGCGGCGTCGGCGGCGGCATCCTGGCCGTGATCCCGCAGCGCTGCACGATCTGCGTGTGGAGTCCCGGCCTGGACGTGCAGGGCAACTCGGTGGCGGGCGCCGCGGCCCTCGACGTGTTCACGACCATGACCGGGTGGTCGATCTTCTAGGACTGCTGGACGACCACGACCTCCACGCCGACCGCGCGGAGCTTGTCGACGCCCTCGGGCGACGCGCTGGAGTCGGTGATCACGACGTCGACCTCGCTGATGTCGGCGATCCGGGAGAACGCCCGCTTGCCGATCTTCGACCCGTCGGCCAGCACGATCACCTGGCCCGCGGTGCGCATCAGGCAGTGGTCGGTCTGCGCCTCGACCTCGTCGTGCGTGCTGATGCCGCCGCGCACGTCGATGCCGTCCACGCCGAGGAACACGACGTCGAGGCTGATGCCCGCGAGCGCGCGGTCGGCGATCGGGCCGACCAGCTCGTAGGTCTCCGGCCGGACGCCGCCGCCGGTGACCACGAGGTCGATCATCGGCCGGACGGACAGGTCGGCGGCGATGTTGAGCGCGTTCGTCACGACCTTGAGCGACCGCCCGGTGGCCAGCAGGCGGGCGAGTTCGGTGGTGGTCGTGCCGCCGTTGAGGCCGACCGAGTGCACGGACTCGTCCACGCGCTGCGCCGCGGCCTCGGCTATCTGCCGCTTCTCCTGCTCGCGGCGGCCGACCCGGTAGCGCATGGGCAGCTCGTAGATGACCTCGGCCGCGACCGCGCCGCCGTGGGTGCGCTTGAGCAGCTGCTGCTCCTCCAGCGACTGGAGGTCCCGCCGGATCGAGGCGACGGACGCGCCCAGGTCGGTGGAGAGGTCGACCACGGTCACCGAACCGGTGTCAGCCAGCCGTTCGAGGATCGCGGAAAGCCGCTGTTGCTGACGCATTCGCTCACCATAGTGCATGGTTGGTGCCCGTACGGTCGCTTCTGAGCCTCAAGCACGCACCCGGTATGCGCGTTATCGGATCCGAAGGGCCTCCGGCAGCAGGTCGCCGTGCGCGGCGGTCATGGCCGCGCACAGGTCCCGGATCTCGCCGACGGTGAGCGCGGCGGCGGTCGCCGGGTCGCACAGCACCGCGTGCCGGACGTGGTCGGGGTTCCCGGTCACCGCCGCCGCCACGGTCAGCTCGACGACGTTGAGGAAGCTCCGGTTCAGCGCGGCGAGCTGCGGCGGCAGCGCGCCGACGTGGTGCGGGTGCACGCCGAGGCGGTCCAGCGTCGCGGGCACCTCGACCGCCGCGCCCGCGGGCAGGTTGTCGATCAGGCCGTGGTTGGGGACGGTGACCTGGATGGTGCGGCGCGCGCCCGTGACCAGGCTGTGCACGACCTGCGGCGCGTACTCGGTCGCGTCCTCGTCGCCGATCGGCGGCGGGGTGCGGCCCTCCGCGAGCCCGGCGCGCATCCCCTCGTACTCGGCGAGGTTGGCCGCGCTGATGCCCGCGTAGTCGCGGACGGGGATGCGCAGCCGCTCGATCTCCGCGTCGTGCCGCAGGTACCAGGGCACGTACTCCGACGAGTGCTCGCTGGTCTCCGTCGGGTAGTAGCCCAGGGTGCGGTACAGGTCGACGCGCACCCGGCGCGCCAGTCCGGGATCGGCCTCGATCGCCGCGTCCAGCGCCGGGTACAGGTCACGGCCCTCGTGCTGCCAGCGCAGGATCCACGCCTGGTGGTTCACGCCCGCCGAGTGGTAGTCGACCTCCTCGTGCGGAACGCCGACGAGCGCGCTCAGGTCGCGGATCGTCCAGTACACCGAGTGGCAGAGCCCGACGGCCTTCAACGCGGGCGCTGTGGCGGCCAGGTACTGGAGGTTCATCGCCATCGGGTTGGTGTAGTTGAGCAGCCACGCGTCCGGGCACACCGCCAGCACGTCGGCGGCCAGCGCGTCGAGCACCGGGAACGTGCGCAGCGCCCGGAAGACGCCGCCGACGCCGAGCGTGTCGCCGATGGTCTGGCGCACGCCGAAGGACTCGGGCACGTCGAAGTCCACGAGGGTGGCAGCGTGGCCACCGACCGCAATCATGTTGATCACGAAGTCCGCCCCGTCGAGCGCCTCGCGGCGGGACAGCGAGGCGACGACGTGGGGCTTCGCGCCGCACAGTTCGGCGGTGTGCCGGGCCAGCGCCTCGGCGACCGCGAGCCGTTCGGGGTCGATGTCGTGCAGGGCGATGGTCGCGTCGTGCAGCTCGGGGAACGCGAGCAGGTCGCGCAGGAGCTGCCGGGTGAACTCGACGGAGCCCGCGCCCACGAAGGCGATGGTGGTCATGGCCTCACACCTCCAGCACTCGGATGAGCCGGGCGACCTCGGCGGTCATGGCCTCGCGGCCCGCGCCCAGGTAGCGGCGGGGGTCGACGAGGGCGGGGTCGTCCCCCAGCCCCGCCCGGATCGCCGCGGTGAAGTACTTGTTCAACTGGGTCGCGATGTTGATCTTCCGCATCCCCGCGCGGACCGCCTCGGCCAGGTGCTCGTCCGCCACGCCCGACGACCCGTGCAGCACCAGGGGCACCGGCACGGCGGCGTGCAGCAGGGCGATCAGCTCGAAGTCCAGCGCCGCGTCCCGCGTGAGCATCGCGTGCGACGAGCCGACCGCCACGGCCAGCGCGTCCACGCCGGTCGCCTCGACGTACCGCGCGGCGTCGTGGGGATCGGTGCGAGCGCCCGGCTCGTGGACGCCGTTCTTCCCGCCGATCTCGCCCAGCTCGGCCTCCACGGCGACCCCTCGGCCGTGGCAGCGCACCACGACCTCCGCCGTGCGGGCCACGTTCTCGTCGTGCGGGAGCGCGGACCCGTCGAACATCACCGAGCCGAAGCCCAGCTCCACGGCCTCGCGGATCAGGTCCTCTGAGGTGGCGTGGTCGAGGTGCACGGCGACCGGCGACGAGGCCGTGGCGGCGATGGCGAGCGCGGCGCGGCCGATCGGCGCGAGCGAACCGTGGTAGCGCACGGCGTTCTCGCTGATCTGGAGCACCACGGACGCGCCCGTCTCGTCGGCGGCGGCCGCGATGGCCTCGGCGTGCTCGATCTGGATCACGTTGAAAGCGGCGGTGGGCACGGGTCGGTCGAGCAGCTCCCGCAGCGGAACAAGCGGCATCGTCTCAGTCCTCGGTGACTCGGTGCGGCCGAACGCGCGACCTGTGGTGTTCGTAGAAGTCCCGGTCGAAGTCCCCGGCCAGCGGGGCGAGCACGGCGGCGGCCGACAGCGCGACCGCGTGCGCCAGCCGGTCGGCCCAGGGCAGGCCCCAGCAGGCGACCAGCGCCGCCACGGCCGCGTCCCCGGCGCCGGTCGGGTTGCCGACGACCCGTTCGGGCGGCGCGGCGGTCCACACGCCGTCGGCGGTGTAGGCGGTCATCCCGGCGGGCCCGTCCGACACGACCGCGGCGGCCGCGCCCAGCTCCAGCGGGTGCAGCCCGGCAGCGGCGGCGGCCAGCTCGTGCCGGTTCGGCGCGATGACCGCAGGTCCGGCGGCGGCGCCGACGGCGAGCGCCGCGCCGTCGGCGTCCAGCACGACCGGGAGGTCGGCGGCGTGGACGAGGGCCGCGTAGGCGTCCAGCGGCACGCCCTGCGGCAACGACCCGGACAACACGACCAGGTCGGCGTCCGCGAGCAGGTCCCGGTAGTGCCGGACGAACCCGTCCCACTCCGCTTCGGTGACCCGCGGTCCAGGTTCGACGAACATGGTCGCCTCGCCGGACTCCTCCACCACGGCCACCGTCCGACGGGTCTCGCCCGCGATCGGGAACAGCGCCTCGGGCACGCCCGCAGCGCCGAGTTCCGCGCGCAGCAACGCCCCGGACGCCCCGCCGGCCAACCCGGTCGCGACGACCGGAGTGCCGAGCGCCCGCAGGACCCGCGCCACGTTGACGCCCTTGCCGCCCGCGCGGACCACCGGGTCGGCGATCCGGTGGGTGGCTCCCGCGGTGAGCCTCGCGACCGGGTACGTCACGTCGAGGGCCGCGTTGAGCGTGACCGTGAGCGCGCGCATCAGGCGGTGCTGCGCAGGATGACGGACCGGGTCAGGTGGCGGGGCGCGTCGGGGTCGAGCCCGTGCCGCAGCGCCACGTCCACGGCCAGCCGGTGCACGGCCACCAGTTCGGCCAGCGGGTCCCGGTCCCTGGCGATCCACAGCCCGCCGGTGGCACCGACCTGGGCCTCCAGCCCGTCGGGCGGCGTGCCGAGCACCCACACCGCCGAGCGCTCGTCGGTGATCGCGATGGGCCCGTGCCGGTACTCCGCGGCCGGGTAGGTCTCCGCCCAGCTCAGCGACGCCTCGCGCATCTTCAGCGCCGCCTCCGCCGCGAGACCGGTGGTCCAGCCGCCGCCGAGGAACGTGAACTGGTCGCGCTGGGCGATCCCGGCGGGCAGCGGTTCGGCCAGCGCGCGCTCGGCGTCGGCGATCGCGCGGTCCAGGTCCTCGCCGAGGTGGGCGCGCAGCAGCGCGACCGCCGTCGTCGCGAACCGCGTCTGCACCACCGACCGCTCGTCGGCGAAGTCGAGCACGACGACGTCGCGCGCCACGCCCATCACCGGGGTGGTCGGGTCGGCGACGATCGCCGTGGTGGGCGTGTCCGACGGCAGCGCGGCGAGCAGTTCGAGGATCTCGGTGGTGGTGCCCGACCGGGTCAGCGCGACCACGCGGTCGTAGGCGCGGCCCGCGGGCATCTCCGACGCGGCGAACGCGTCGGTCTCGCCGTGCCCGGCGTCCTCGCGCAGCCGGGCGTAGGCCTGCGCCATGAAGAACGAGGTGCCGCAGCCGACCACGGCGACGCGCTCGCCCCGCCGGGGCAGCGCGCGCACGGTCGCGGGATCGGCGGCCACCTCGGCCGCCCGACGCCAGCACTCCGGCTGGGAGGCGGTCTCGGTGGTGATGTGGAGGTGTGCGGGCATGAAAGCTTTCTAGCACGATCGCTCACAACCAAGCAATCATCTTGAGCGTTTGACGAATAGTGAGCGAAACCGCCCGTGGGCACGCCGGCGGTCGGGACGGGCGAGCACCCGTCCCGACCGTCGTGAAGTGCGGTTACTTGATGCCGACGGACGCCACGGACCGCACGAAGAACCGCTGCGCGACGAAGAACACGACCAGCACGGGCAGCTGGCTCAGCACCGTTCCGGCCATGAGCTTCGGCCAGTTCGTGGTGTGCGCGCCCTGGAAGCTCTGGAGTCCGATCTGGACGGTCATGGTGTCCGGGCTCTGGATGGCGATCAGCGGCCACAGGAAGTCGTTCCACGTCTGGAGGAACGTCAGCACGGCGAGCGTGGCCAGGGTGGGCCGCATCAGCGGCAGCAGCACCTGGACCAGGATGCGCAGCCGTCCCGCGCCGTCGATCCGCGCGGCCTCCTCCAGCTCCCTCGGCACGGTCAGGAAGAACTGCCGCATGAGGAACACGCCGAACGCCGTGGCCAGGTTCGGCGCGATCAGCGCGCCGAGCGTGTCGGTGAGGCCGACCGCGCGGACCATCACCAGCAGCGGCAGCATGACGATCTGGAACGGCACCATGAGCGTCGCGAGGATCGCCAGGAACGCGATCCGGCTGCCGACGAACGGGATGCGCGCGAAGGCGTAGCCCGCCAGCGAGCACAGCACGAGGTTGCCCACGACGCAGACCACGGACACGACGGTGCTGTTGTACAGCCACGACCCGAGCGGCGCGTCGGTCAGCGCGTCGGCGTAGTTGCGCCACTCCAGCCCGCTGGGCAGGCCGGGCGGGAAGCGCCGCGACTCCTCCCGCGTGGAGAAGGACACCAGCACCATCCACACCAGCGGCGCGATCATGACCAGCGACAGCGGCAGCAGCACCAGGTGCAGCGCGCTGGGGCGGCGGCGGATCCGGAGCGCGGTCATCGGGCCTCGAAGTGGGACGTGCGGCGGTTGAACCGCAGCTGGACGACGGTGAACACGAGGATCACCAGGAACACCACGCACCCGATGGCGGCGGCGTACCCGCCGTCGAAGCTCACGAACGCCTCGTTGTAGAGGTGGTAGACGAGCACGGTAGTCGCCCGCAGCGGACCGCCCTTGGTCGTCACGTACACCGCGTCGAACAGCTGCAGGCCGTTGATCGTCAACCACACCAGCAGGAACCCCGACGCGGGCGCGGCCTGCGGCAGCTCGACGTGCCAGAACGACTGCACCCGCCCGCACCCGTCGAGCGCGGAGGCCTCCATCAGGTCCTGGGGCACGTTCTGCAACGCGGCCAGGAAGATGATCACCGCGAACCCCAGCCACCCCCACACCGTCATGGCCACCACGGCGTACAGCGCCTGGCCGGGGTCCTGGAAGAACCCCTGCTTCGGCAGGCCGACCCCGTCGAGCAGCGCGTTGACGAGCCCGAACTGCGGGTTGCCCAGCCAGCTGAAGATGATGCCGGTGGCGACCGTCGACGTCACCAGCGGCACGAACACGGCCATCCGGTAGAGCGCGATGCCGCGGACCTTCTGGTTGAGCAGCACCGCGATGGGCAGCGCGAGCACCATCGTCAACGGCACGAACAGCGCTGTGTAGACCAGGGTCCGGCGCGCGGCGTCCCAGAACAGCGGGTCCTCCGCGAGCTTGGCGTAGTTCGCCGCCCCCGCGAACGTGCCGGGAGACGTGAGATCCGTGTGCTGGAAGGAGAGCACGAACGACCACACCACGGGCACCAGCCCGAACAGCCCGATCACCACCACCGCGGGCGCGGCGAACCCCCACCCGGCGACGTGGTCCGCCGTGCGCACCCGCCGTCGCGGCTCGCGCGCCTCCACCAGGGGCCGCGCGGGCGTGAGCACCGCCGTCACGAGCCGGCCAGGATCTCGTCGACCTCGGCACGGGCCGCGGCCAGCGCCGCCGCCCCTTCCTCCTTGCCCAGCAACACCGATTGCACGGCGGCGCCGAGCGCCTGCGAGATCTTCGGGTACTCCGCGATGTTCGGCCGCGCCTTGGACACGTTCTTCGCGAGGTTGTCGACGAACACCTTGTTGCCGGGGAACTTCTCCAGGAACTCGGCGTACTTGGGCAGCGACAGCTCGGACTGCCGGATCGGCAGGTGCCCGGTCTCCAGCGCGAACTCCAGGTGGATCTCCGCGGACAGCAGCCACTTCAGGAACGGCCACGCGTCGGCCTTCCCGGAATCGCCGAACACGCTGAACACGTCCGGCCCGGCGATCGTCGCGTGGGTGACCTTGCCCGGCAGGAACTGCACGCCGTACGACACGTCCTCGTTGATGGACCCGAGGTCCCACGGCCCGGTCCACAGCATGCCGATCCGCGCGGAGTTGAAGAGGTTCACGTACTGCTGGTCGCCGGTGTCGAGGTACACGGACTTGTCGACGACGGCCATGTCGTGCAGCAGCTGCATGGCCTGACGACCCGCGTCCGAGTCGAAGGCGGCCTTCTTCCCGTCCGAGGACAGCAGGTCCCCGCCCGCCTGCCACAGCAGGGCGAGGAACCGCCACACCGTGTCCTCGCTGCCGTCGTTGACGTACGCCCACCCGTACCGGTTGTCCTCGGGCTTCGCCAGCTTCACCGCGGCGGCCCGGAAGTCCTCCCACGTCCACGACTCGGTCGGGTAGGCGACACCGACCTCGTCGAACAGCTTCTTGTTGTACACCAGCGACAGGTTGTCCACGAGCGCCGGAACGCCGTACACCTTCCCGTCCACGGTCGCCGCGTCCCGCCCGGCCGCGAACAGGTCGTCCCACCCGAAGTCCTTGTCGTCGCGCACCGCGGCCGACAGGTCCTGCGTCTGCGGCCGAGCCGCGAGCCCGTTGAGCGACGACCCGAACTCGTACGCCACGGTCGGCGGGTTCCCCGACACGAACGACGCCAACGTCTTCTGCAACGCCCCGTCGTTACCGCCGTTGAACACCAGCTCGACCTGCTGCTCCGGGTGCGCCGAGTTCCACCGCGAGGCCAACTTCCCCAACGCCTCGGCCTCGTGATCGGTGTACCCGTGCCACACCGTCACCTTGCCACCACCAGAGCCGTCCGACCCACCCCCGCACGCGGCCGTCAGCGCGGCCACGCCTCCCAGGATCAAGACCGCCCTCCGACTCAGCCCACTCCCCTGCGTCATCCGGGCCTCCAGGTACGTGCGTGGTTTTGGTTGAGGCGAGTCACGCTAGAGCAGAACCGCTCACCCCGGCAAGACAACCGGGGTAAAGGATCACATTCGTTCACCAGAACTGCTTGAACGATCAAACGCACCCACAGCGTCCCATCAACACCGTGGGACTAGCCGGCCGTGACGCCGTTGTAGTTAACTCGCTCAGAACCCTGCACAATCCGTGAGCGTTTAAGGAGCTTGTCACCTCATGACACGAACCGCCTCAGCACTCAGGAAGGCCGCTCTGGCCTGCACGGCAGTGGTCCTGACCGCCACCGCCACCCAGGCCCAGGCAGCCCCGAGCGCCACAGCAGCGGTACAACTCCCACCCACTCCGGCAGTCCTCGACTACCAGTTGGGCGCCGCCTACACCCCACCGTCCGGCGTCACCCTGGTAACCCGCGACAGCACCGCCACACCGGCTCCGGGCATCTACAACATCTGCTACGTCAACGGCTTCCAAACCCAACCGGAGGAGAAGGACCTCTGGCTCAAGGACCGCAAGGACCTCCTGCTGAAGGACAGCGGCGGCAACCCCATCATCGACCCCGACTGGCCCGACGAGTTCATCCTCGACACGTCAACGGCAACAAAGCGCACCCGCCTGGCAGACATCACCGGCACAGTCATCCAGCGGTGTTCACAAAAGGGCTTCAAGGCGGTGGAGATCGACAACCTCGACTCCTACAGCCGCTCACGCGGCAAACTGACGGCCAGCAACAACCTCGCGTACGCCACCCTCCTGGCCACCAAGGCCCACGCCTTGGGCTTGGCCATCGGCCAGAAGAACTCGGCGGAGGAAAGCGCACGGGCGCGCAGCGAGGTCGGCTTCGACTTCGCGTTCTCGGAGGAGTGCCACGCCTACGACGAGTGCTCGATGTACAGCGACGTGTACGGCACGCACGTGATGGACGTCGAGTACACGGACAACCTCCGGGGCACGTTCACCAACGTGTGCCGTGATCCGCAGACCCCGAAGACCACCACTCTGCGAGACCGCTACCTCGTCGGCCCCGGCAACAGCGCTTACCGCTACCAGCACTGCTGATCCCTTTTGGTTTGACTGCCGGTTCCAGCGTGGCCGATAGGCGATTTTCGTAGTGGATGTGGCCGATTTGCCTTGGGGCCCCTCTTTTTGACGCTAGTCGGGCAAAAACGGCAGGATCAAAACTTGCCGCCCGACTGAGCTTAGCGCCAAAAACCCCAAGTAAAATCGGCCACATCTGCGTGCGGCCCGTAACGTCCCGTAATAAATCAACAGAAAAACAAATACAAGACACGATCCACAGCCCCACTACCAGCGCACTAGACCACAGCGCAATCGGCCTCTGTAACCAACCCGCACACCCACCCACCTGCACCGATCGCAACCGCACTATGTTCTTCCGGCCCCCGGCCGGCACCTGCACCGGGACCAACCGCCTGGGCCCTTTTGGGCCCCCGGCCGCCACTCGCACCGCGCACCAACCGCGACGTGCCGGCAGGTTCTTTTAACCCCCACCCCCGGCGGCCCCCGATTGTTTTTGCGCCCCCACCCTTTTTCGCTTTGTCAAGCCATCTTTCCAGGCTTGACAAAGCGAAAAAGGGTGGGAAAATCGGCGCAATCGGGGGTTGACCCCCACAACCCCCACCGCGCACCACAAACCCGCAAGTCAACACCACTCAAAACGGACGCGAACACACCTCACCAAAGGTCCCCCACCCGTGAGAACCCCCCGACACACACGCTACGACAGGGGTACGACATTCCCAGAAACCCGACCCCGACTCCGACCCCGACCCCGACCCCGCACCCAACCCCCAACCCT
>Ga0247771_1000011_pt1 | contig 107351 bp, 94 predicted proteins | sample UWRJL197509C6_FD_179948 | JGI IMG/M metagenome (GOLD analysis project Ga0247771, IMG submission 179948) | Plant litter microbial communities from Arlington Agricultural Research Station in Wisconsin, United States - UWRJ-L197-509C-6 | ecosystem: Environmental > Terrestrial > Plant litter >... | reverse complement strand
CACCACCCCACCCCGACCACTTGACTTTGATCTCATATTCGCGACACTTCTTCATGTTTGGCCCGAGTGACGGGCCTCACACCACACGCGCCACCGAGCCGCAGCGGTGATCGCCGAAGAACGAGGAGCACCATGCGAGCAGCGAGCACCACCGGCCGTCGCACCGGAAAGGTGTCGTTCGTACTAGCCACCGTCACCGCCCTGCTCTTCGGTTCCGCGGGCGTGGCCCTCGCGGACCCGCCGCGAGCTCTCGACTGGTCCGCCCCCTGGGAGGACCGCACCTACGAGCCCGCGTTCGACTACGACGGCGACGGCTGCTACCCCACGCCCGCCATCGGTCGTGACGGCACCATCGCGCCCGGCCTCAACCCGTCCGGCACCGTCAACGGCAACTGCCACGACGCGTCGGACCTGGACAACACCAACGCCTACTCGCGGGTGAAGTGCAACAACGGCTGGTGCGGCTACATCTACGGCCTGTACTTCGAGAAGGACCAGGCCGTGTGGGGTTCCGGTCTCGGCGGTCACCGCCACGACTGGGAGCACGTCGTGGTCTGGGTGCAGAACGGCGTCGCGCAGTTCGTGTCGACGTCCGCGCACGGCAAGTACAACACCTACGCCCGCAACCAGGTGGCGTGGGACGAGACCGGCAACCACCCCAAGGTGATCTACCACAAGGACGGCGCGTCCACGCACTGCTTCCGGCTCGCGAGCTTCACCGAGCAGCCGGAGAACCACAAGGGCACCTGGCAGTACCCGCCGCTGGTCGGCTGGGACAACTACCCGGCGGGCCTGCGCGACAAGCTGACGTCGGCCGACTTCGGCTCGGCCCAGTTCGGCCTGCGTGAGGGCTCGTTCAGCTGGGAGCTCGGCAAGGCCAAGCCCGCGAGCATCCCCTTCGACCCCAACGCGTGACCCCTGGGGCCGGGGACTTCCGCCTCCCCGGCCCTCTCAGAACCGCCGCACCAGGTCCTGCTGCGGCGCGAGCACTCCCGTCAGCGTGATGCACTGCTGGGCGATCCGGGTCGCCAACGTCGGCACGAACGGCGTCAGCTCCCGCGCCAGCACCCGGCACGCCGTCAACAGCACCGCCAGCACGGCGTCCAACCGCCGCCCCGCCTCGACGTCCCCGCCGCGTTCGGCCCGTGCCAGGTCCCACGCCCGCGACCGCAGCGCGAACGCCCGCGCCTCGTCGACGATCCGCCACACCGCGCCGGTCGCCTGCCCGAAGTCGAACCCTCCGAGCGCGTCGTGCACCCGCTCCGGCGCTTCCCGGCACGCCACGTACAGCGCTTCCGCGTCCTCCACCGGCTCCACGACCTCGGGCGGCTTCCCGTCCCGGTACCGGTGGACCATGACGGTGATCTGGTCGACCAGGTCGCCGAGCCCCTTCGCCAGGTCGGCGTTCGCCCGCGCGACGATCCGCGACGCCGCGAACTCCGTCGTCGAAGGCGGATCGCACAACAACCACCACCGCACCGCGTCCGGCCCGTACCGCCGCGCGAGGTCGTCCGGAGCAACGACCTCAAGCTCCTCCACGACTTCCCGCACCAGCACGTCGGTCGGCAACGGCAACCCCGCGGCCAACAACACCGCGGGCCAGCCCAAGGCGTGCGACACGAGCTGATCAGGCCCGATCACGTGCACCCGCCGATCCCCGTCGGTCCACCACCGCCGGTGGTTGGGCCCGTCGACCCCGTACCCCAGGCTGGTGATGTAGGCGGCCGTCGAATCCACGTCGACCTCCGAAACCTCTCCGGCGAGCACCTCCTCCCGACGCCCGGCAGGCTCGACCCGGAGCTTCCCGGCCCTGATCAGGTCCCGCACCCGCTCGACCTGCCTCGCCGAGGAGACATCCCCGCACGCGGCCCTCAACCGCTCCACCCCCGCCAGGTGCCGAGCGTCCTCCCCGGCCTCCAGGAAGTCGGTCGACGTCAACGCCAGCGACTCCCGCAACCGGGCGTACTCCGGCGACCCACCGGTCAGAAACCGCACCCGGTCGCCGCGCAGGCGGTGGTGCCGGGCCAGCACGTCCGCGCGCACGACCTCCAGCGCGTACCCCAGGTCGGGAGGACCGCCGTGGACGACTGTCGTGGTCAGGTAGCACCGCGCCATCGGCACCTCCGGGTGTCAGGGCTCCCGGCGGACGGTAGCAGTGGCGGCCACCGCGCAGGCGGCCATTTTCACCGTCCACAGTGGACCAGACATGCCCTCGGATCGCGATTTGATCACGGACCGCATCCACAGCCCGCCCGCCGCCTCTTCCAGGGAAAGGCCCGCCGCCTGGAAGGACCCACCGATGACCCGCGGACCCCACTCGTACCAGCACCGCGAGGGCGACGAGCACCAGTGGCTCTCGTGCTTCGGCGTCGAGAACACCCACACCGTGCTCGGCAGCAGCACCCGCACAGTGATCATGTCCCGCGACGGGTGGCGGCGGAACCAGAACGGCACGCCGGTGTCCCTGAGCTGGTCGACGACCGATCCCTACGCGGTCACGCTGCTGCTGCACGACGACGAGGTCACGAGCTGGACGTTCTCCCGCGAGCTGCTCTCGGAGGGCGGCGGGCTCGGCGACGTCCGGGTCCGGCACGGCCTGGTGACCAGCCTCGAACTGGACTCGCGGAAGCTGCGGGTCACCCTGCGGCTGTCCGTGACGTGGGTCGAGGAGTTCCTCCGGCACACCGAGGACGTCATGCCGCTGGGCACCGAGCCCAGCCTGTCCGAGATCGGCGAGCCCGCGTGGTCGGACGAGCTGGCCAGGCTGTGCGACTGGCCGTGATCGACTCCTAGACTTCCCCGCATGGCACCACGTGCGGTCGACGCCTACCTCCAGCGCATCGCCTACCGGGGGGCCGTGGCACCGACCGTCGACGTGCTGCGCGGCCTGCACCGGGCGCACCTCGCGACCGTGCCGTTCGAGAACTTCGACGTGCACCTGGACGCCGTCGAGCCGCTGGACCGCGCCACGATCCTGGACAAGGTGGTCGCCCGCCGCCGGGGCGGGTACTGCTACGAGCTGAACGCGGCGTTCGCCACCCTGCTGGAGGCGCTGGGCTTCGACGTCACCCTCGCGTGCGCCGCCATCGGCGACCGCGACGAGGAAGACCCGCACTGGGGCAACCACCTCGCGCTGCTGGTGCGCGTCGGCGGCGGCACGTGGGTCGCCGACGTGGGCATGGGCCAGGGGTTCCTGGAACCGCTGCCGCTGCGTCCCGGACGCCACGAACGCGGCGGGTTCGACTTCGAGGTGGCCCCCGACGACGACTGGTGGATCGGGATGCACCGGCACGGTCGGCTGCCGGGCTACCGGCTGCGCGAGGAGCCCGTGGACCTGTCCTCGTTCCAGCCGCTGCACGAGTACCAGACCACGTCCCCGGAGTCGGTGTTCGTCCGGCTGCTCATGGCGCAACAACCGCACGACGACCACGTGCTCACCCTGCTCGGCACCCGACTGACGGCGGACGGACCCGCGGGCCGGGTCGAGACGGCGCTCGACACCCCCGAGGAGTACGCCACCGTGCTGGCCGAGCGGTTCGGCGTCCCCGTCGACGACCTGGACACCGCCCGGCTGCACCGGATCGCGCACGCCATGACCACCGCCCACGCCGGGTGAGCGGTGGTCATGGGCGGAGCTACAGGGCCCCGGCGAGGACCGACCGGTCGCGCACGAGCTTGCCGTTGGGCGTCCGGGGCAGCTTCCGCAGCACCCGCACCACACCCGGCTGCTTGAAGTCCGCCAGCCGCGCCGCGCACCAGCCCAGGACGGTGTCCTCGTCCAGGTCGTCCGACGTGGTCGCCACGTACGCCTCGACCGCGCCGTCGAACACGACGATCGCCTCGTCCACCACCGGGTGGCCGCGCAGCACGTCCTCGATCTCCAGCAGGTCGATGTTGTTGCCGCCGAAGATGACCAGCGAGTCCGCGCGGCCGTGCAGGGTCAGCAGGCCGTCGACCAGCTCGCCCCGGTCGCTGGTGCGCCACCAGCCGTCGGCGTAGCCCGACCGCTCGGGCTCGACGAGGTACGGCGAGGCGGGCATCGCCACCTCCACCTGCCCGTCGCGCACCCGCAGGCCGATCCCGTCGCACACCGGGCCGACGGACGGACGGCTGAGGCCGGTGACGTCCATCGTGAGGATGCCGGTCTCGGTGGTGCCGTAGCCCTGGCCGATCGGCAGGCCGTAGAGCGCGGTGAAGCGCTCCTCGACCTCCCGCCCGATCAGCTCGCCGCCGGAGAGCACCCAGCTCAGCGCGGGCAGCGCGGGCGGGACCTCCACGTCGTTGAGCGCCGCGTAGTGGTGCGGCAGGCCGGTGATGCCGACGACCCCGTGCGCGGCGGCCGTGTCGGCGATGTCCTGCCCGGACAGCTGGGTGGAGAACACCAGCTCCACGCCCACGTCCAGCGACCGCAGGATCCCGAACGCCAGGCCGAAGCTGTGGGAGGTGGAGCTGAGCAGCAGCACCTTGTCCCCGGCCACCGGCAGCTCCGGCATCCGGTTGAACACCTCGACCTCCGCCCGCAGCGACTCGGCCGTTCGGGCGATCACCTTGGGCAACCCCGTCGAGCCGGAGCTGAACTGCACGAGGCAGTGGTCGGTCGTGGCGGGTTCGCCGTCGGTGTGCCGCTCGGTGACCAGCTCGAAGCGCTCGCGGAACCGCACGTAGCCGCGCCCGACGTCCCCGGCGCGCACCACGAACTGCCCGCGGCACCGCACCCGCAGGGCTTCCAGTTCCGCCGCGGCGAGCCGCGGTTCGACGAGCATGACCTGAGCGCCCAACGACCACAGCGCCAGCAGGGCCTCGATCTGGGTGAAGCTCGCGGGCGACTGGAGCACGACCGTGCTGTCGCGGCGCACGCCCGCGGCCGCGAACACCCGTGCCTCGGCCGCGACGGCCTCGCGCAGCCCGCCGCGCGTGACGGTGTTCGTGTGGGTGAGGTAGGGAGCGTCGTCCGCGCCCTTCGCCAGGAGGTCGGCGACCAGGTCCTCGACGCGGAGACCCATCAGCTCTCCCTGCAGAACTCGCCGATGGGGAAGCCCACGTGCCGCTGGTCGGTGGCCACGTAGCCCAGCAGCTCGTGCCCGCTCTCCAGCTCGGTGACGTTGAGGACCTTCCCGCCGGGGCCGAGCACGCGGACGTGCCAGTCGTCCTGCACGATCAGCGTCACGACCACGCCTTCGGGCGAGTGCGCGGTGATGGTGAGCAGCGGCCGGGTCTCCAGCTTCGCCCGCCCCACGACGACCTTGCGCGTCCGGCCCTCCGAGTTGACCGCGAGGACGGAACCTCCGGACCTCAGCTCGCTCAGGTAGTTGGTGCGGTTCTCCGGGCCGAGCACGTACGAGTGCAGCGCGCCCGCGTTGACCCGGAACGGCCGCGTCGGCATGTACGGCAGCGGGTGCGTCTCGCTGCAGCACAGGATGAACCCGGTCGAGAAGGAGCCGACGAGGATGCCCTCGTCCTCCTCGAAGTGCGAGCAGGTGTCCACGCACACCCGGTCGCCGCGACCGCTGTGCACGACCGACTCCACGGTCAGCGTCGTCAGCTGGAGCGGGGCCGAACCGGCCTCCAGCAGCCGCACGACGGCGAACACGTCGTCGGCCGTGCGCGGGGCCATCATCACGCCGTCGGAGCCGTGCTCCAGGACGTCGAGGACGATCCCGGCCTCCTCCACGTCCGCGCACACGCAGATCAGCTCGCCGCTCGCGCGGTCAGCCGCCGCGATCACGATCTCCAGCGGGATCTTGGTCGGGTCGGTGAAGCTGACCACCGTGTGCGGCAGCTCCACCGCGGCCAGGCAGGCGAGCCGCAGCGTGCGGTCGTCGCGCACCTCCACGAACGCGGCCCGACCGGTGCCGCGCAGGGCGTGCACCCCGTCCTCGTCGTGCACGACCACCGCGACCAGGTCGGCGCCGCCGTCGTCCTCGGGCGGAGGCGTGCCGTCCGGGAGGAACAGCACCTTCGTCACGGTCGGCGGAAGGGTCACCAGCACCGCCGGGTCGGCGGCCACGACGGCGCGAGCACGGGCGTGCACTGCGGCGTCGACGACTCCTTCCAACCGGTCCTGCGGGACGTGGCGGACGTCGATCCAAGCGAATTTCACGCGGCACCTGTCGTGGTCGTGATGGGGTGATCTGCGTGGGCACCGCGGCGGGTGCCCTGGTGGACGGCGGAGGCCAACCCCGCGACGAGGCTGCGGGGCGCCGGGTCGGTGAACACCCGGCGGCCGATGGCGAGACCCGCGCACCCGGCGCGCATCGCGGCGGCGGCGTAGCCGACGGGGTCCACGTGGTCGACGGGGCCTCCCGCCGCGAGCACGGGGATCGGGCAGTGGGCGGTGACGTCGGCCATCCGGCTGACCGGCATCGCCATCGAGGTCTTGACGATGTCCGCGCCGAGGTCGGCGGCGATGTTGACGACGTGCGCCAGCAGCACCGGGTCGTGGGAGTCGGCCACGCGCGGGCCGCGGGCGTAGACCATGGCGATCAGCGGGACGTTCCACGCGTCGCAGGAGGCCGCGACGGCGCCGAGGTCCGCCAGCTGGCGCTCCTCGGTGTCCGAGCCGACGTTGACGTGGACGCTGACCGCGTCGGCCCCCAGCCGCAGCGCCTCCTCCACGTCGCCGACGAGCACCTTGGCGTTCGGGTCGGCGGCGTGCGCGGTCCCGGCGCTGAGGTGCACGACGAGGGCGCAGTCGCCGAGCACCGCCGGGTCGATCTGCCTGACCCGGCCCTTGTGCACCACGATCGCGTCCGCGCCGCCCGCCACCACGGCGCTGATCAGCCCGGTCCACCGGTGGTTGGGGACGACCGGGCCGTCCGAGACGCTGTGGTCGAGCGGGACGAACAGGTATTTTCCGTCGCGCGGACGTGATAATCGCCGCAGCCTCAGAGCTTTCCGGGTGTCAGACACGCTTGAACCGCTCCTTTATTCGGTCAATTCAGCAGACCAGAAAAGGAGCCCATCGGGCAGTATCAGCGAGCAATAACTCGGGAGTTATACCCCTCATACCGAACTGAAGCCGCCCATCGGACTAATTCCGAAATCCATTCGCAGCAGTCGAACGCATCGGACTGCAATAGGGTGGCCGGGTGCGCGTAGAACTCCGTCATCTCCACGTCGTACTGGCCGTCGCCGCGGCAGGCAGCATCAGGAGCGCGGCCACCTCGCTGAAGATCGCACAACCGGGGCTCACAGCCCAGCTCAGGAGGATAGAACGCACGTTCGGCGGGCAGCTGTTCGTGCGGGCGACCAACGGGGTCGTGCTCACCGACCTCGGCGAGCACGTGGTGCTGCGCGCGCAGGAGATCGTGGACAAGTTCGACGACCTCTGCGTGACCGCCCGCAAGATCGCCGACGGGGCGCACCCGGCGTCCGTCCAACTGGGAGGCGTCGCGGGCGCGCTCATCCCGCAACTGGTGGCCGCGGTGCGGGAACTGTTGCCGGAACAGGACATCACGACGCAGATGGAACGTTCCGGAGAAGCCGTGATCGACCACGTGCGCACCGAGAAGCTCGACCTGGCGGTGCTGGCGGAGTTCGCCAGGACCCCGCCGCAGGTGCCCTTCGGGGTGCTGAGGAGACCCCTGCTGACCGAGCCCGTCTTCGTCGCCCTGCCCGCGGGCCACCGCCTCGCGGACCGCGCGGAACTCGACCTGGTGGACCTCGCCGACGAGGTGTGGACGATGCCGGAGGAGTCCGTGGGCGGTCCCCGCTCGACCTTCCAGCTCACCTGCGAGGCCGCCGGGTTCACCCCCCGCTTCGCCCACTTCGGCGCCGACCTCGCGACCGCGCTGGAACTCGTGCGCTCGGAGAACACGATCGCGGGCGTGCACCCCGCGATCCACGACGTCGACGGAATCGTGGTGAAACCCCTCTTCGGGAATCCGCTGCACCGTCGACTGGTCATGGTGTGGCCGGAACGCTCCGCGGTGGCCGACCTGGTCGACCGCGTCCACGCCGGATTCATCACCGGCTATCGACACCGGGTGCAGGCCAGTCCCATCTATTCGCGGTGGTGGAACGCGGGTGGCGCGGAATTCGCGCTCGGCTCCGGATAAGTGCTTGCACAACCAACCAGACATTTCCCGCCGCGGTCCGGCACCCCGGTAGCGGCACGGGTTCGGGATCCCGCACCTTCCTCGACGTCGGCAGCGCCGCCGAATCGCCCGACCCGCGTGTCGCACAAAAGGTTCACCTCATCTCTGCGACACGATGTTTCACCCCTGACCGAACAAGAGCACCACTCGATTCTTTCGACGCTGGAATAATGTTCATTCCCGTGACGCGGAGGAGTGGAGTGCGGTTTTACCGGGCGGCTGGTGGAGGAACTTCCCGCACGAGAAACGGATCACCACATGCCCGTGGTGAAGACCAGGGGCTCGCCGCGGCGCTCGTCGGCGCCCTGACGGCGACGACACTCAGCGTGACGATCGCGCCGAGCGCGTCGGCCGACGTCCACGCCGCCGCGCTGTCGTCGCCCGGCGGTCGGATCACCAGGACGGAGGTCCTCGCCAGGGCCGCCGACTGGTACGACCACAGGCACGACCCGGACATGACCTACAGCACGACCTCGAAGACCTGGGACGGCGGGCGGTACCCGTTCCACGCGATCCCGTTCGGCGGCTGGGAGAACTCCGCCAAGACCAGGTTCTGGTACCACAGCTTCGGCTCGACGCCGCTGGACAAGGTGACCGGCGCGTCCTTCAGCGACTCCACGGTGACCGCACGCACGGCGCGGTGGTGTCCGGCGCGGCACTGGGCTTCACGCCCAAGGCGACGGCGACGCTGAACTTCACCACGATCCTGATCACCTCGGACTCCGGTCAGCTCCACCGGGTCGACGTGGTCACCAACGACACCTCGCTGACCTTCCAACCGCCCGTGCCGCTCGGCGGCGGCTGGACCCACGACCTGCTCGCCTACGACGGCAAGGGGTCGCTGCACGGCATCGCGAACGGCACTCTGCGCCGGTACACCGTGACCGGCGCCAAGCCGGGCGCGAGCGGCATCACCAGCGACGGGATCATCGACGAGGGCTTCACGCTCAAGACCCTCACCGCCACCGGCCAGGACTGGCTCCTCGGCACGACCGCGAGCGGCTCGCTGATCTCCTACCGGATCCGCGGCGCGGGCGACTGGAGCCGCTACGAGCTGCGCTCCAGCACGTGGCAGGTCTTCGACCACCCGCTGTCGGCGGGTGGCGGCGTCCACTTCGCCCACCACCGCGACGGCGGCCTCCTCCGCTACCTCGACGCCGACCCGTTCGACGGCGGCGACGCCGACCTGACCTCGGCCGGCGCCGTGGACGCGGCCGGCTGGTCGCAGGTGCTGCTGTCCGCCCAGCCGGGCACGGTGTCCTGACCGCGTGAGCGGCGGGCGGGCCCCGAACCGGGGTCCGCCCGCCTCCCGAAAGCCCCAAAACGCCCGACCGCGACCACCGCGACCTCCCCGGATCGACCAGGTCCTATGGTGACCGCATGATTTTCTACACGGACGCGGAGAGCCGAACGCTGCGCAGGGCCGTCTACGGCGCGATGGTGCTGGTGTCGCACGCCGACCCCGGCCCGATCGACCAGGAGCGCTTCGCGGGCCTCAAGGCCATGGTGAACCTGTCGAGCGAGCTGCGGCTGGTGCTCAACGGGGCCCGTGTGCGGCTGCCGGAGGGCACGGACACCGACCTGGAGCACGCCGTGATCGAGGCGTTGCGGACCTCGATGAAGATCCTCGCGACGAAGTCGCCGGAGGAGGCCGGGTCGTTCCCGGCCGCCGTGCTGGCCATCTGCCACGAGGTCGCCACGGCCGACGGCCAGGTCGCCGACGCGGAGCGCGAGATGATCGCCAAGATCGAGGCAGCGCTGGCGGTCTGACCCGCCACCCGCCGGGCCTCGCCGCGGGGCGCGGCGGGGGTCCCGGCCGCGGTCCGGGCCCCTCTCGGCCGGGAGGTCGGTCCCGGCCGCCGAAGGACATCGCGTCTCGTGCGATCGCGCAAGCCGCCCCGCCGCCGCGCGCCGCCCTCGTCGTCACCGTCCGTGGTCGACGGCTCGTTCGGCGGTCAGCGGAAGCCCGCCCGGCGAACGCGGGCAGACGCTGAGTGGGCGACAACGTGAAACCGATCGGTTTCCGCTGACTCGACCAGCCCAACCCCGACCGCGTTCGGCTCAATTCCGGACCCGGCGGGCCGAATTCATCCTTTCCGGTGACACCCCCTACTCGCACCCGCGACCGGTGGTCGAATGAGCCGATATCGGGCATTACCCGCTATCACCGGAAGAGGTTGGCGAATCCCATGCGCACTGCTGCGGCCGATCGGATCGGACTCATCTTCTCCCTGCTCGACGCGGACGGCACGGGCCACCTCGAGGCCGCCGACTTCGAGCTGATGGCCAACCGGGTCGTGCTGGCGGCTCCCGAGTCCGAGGAGCGGGAGAAGCGGGCGATGACGGCCGCGTTCCGGCGGTACTGGACGACGCTGGCCGCCGAGCTGGACACCGACGGCGACAACCGGATCAGCTTCGACGAGTACGCGGCCTGCGTGCTGTCCCCGCAGCGCTTCGACTCGACGGCCCGCGACTTCGCCGAGGCGCTCGCCGCGCTGGGCGACCCGGACGGCGACGGGCTGGTCGAGCGCCACGTGTTCGTGGCGCTCATGTCCGCCATCGGCTTCGACCGGGGCAACATCCACTCGTTGTTCGACGCGTTCGAGCCCACGCCGGGGGACCAGATCACCGTGACGGCGTGGATCGCGGGCATCGAGGACTACTACCGCCCGGACAAGACGGGGATCCCCGGAGACCACCTCGTCGGGGCCGCGTCGGCCTGACGGCGGAGGAGCACGGTGAAACCAGTCATCGGACTCGCCGTCGGCCGGGGCACCGGACCCGAACTGGCGGTCGTCTTCGAACGCGTCCTGGCGGCGTTGGCGGAGTTGTCGGGGGTGGAGATCGGCGTCGCGCGCTCGCCGAGGACCTACCACTCGTACCACTCCCTGCGTGCCGAGGGCGGCATGTCACGGGTCCGCGAGCTGACGCGGGACGACGCGGACCACTACGAGCGCTTCTGCCGCACGCAGGCGGGCCTGGGCACCCCGGCGATCTTCCGGACCGCGGTCAACGCCCAGTCGCTGTACCTGGTGCGGGAACGGCTCCAGGCGGTGAAGGTCGACGTCATCACCACCCCGTCGTCGTCGCTGCTGCTGGTCCGCGACGAGGCGCAGGGCTTCTACACCGGCGAGAACCGGCACCGCCCCGGCGCGGTCGACCGGACGACGACGTTCAGCAGGGCGATCACCGAGAAGGTCGTGGCGTTCGCGCTGGAGCGGGCGCGGCGGGAGTGGCCGGACCACGAGGTGGGCCCGATCGTCATGGCCTACAAGTTCCACCTGCTCGACGGCGCGCTGGACGACTGGGTGGCCGAGAGCGCGCTGCGGCACGGCGTGGAGATCCGGCTGTCGCAGCCGGACACGGTGAACCGGAACCTGGTCGAACACGGGCTCGAGCCGCGCACGGTGATCGTCGCGGGCAACGAGTGGGCCGACATCATGCACGTGGTGCTGCTCGACCGGTTCGGCTCGGAGCGGCAGGAGAACCGGTACACCGAGAACGTCCACCTGCATCCCGAGGTCTCGGGCCTGGTCGAGTACCAGACCGTGCACGGCTCCGCCGACGACCTCGAGGGCCGGGACGTGGTCAACCCGACCGCCACGATCCGCGCCACCGCGGCCATCGCGGAACGGCACGGGCGCTGCGCGGGTGCCGTGCGCCGGGTGGAGGACGCGCTGGAGGCGATCGGCGCACGGGGCGTGCTCACCCCGGACCTCGGCGGCACGCACTCGACCACCGCGGTCGTCGACGCGCTGCTCGCCGAACTGGAGCCCGCGACCACGCTGGTGGCGGGCTCGTGAGGACGGCGCTCGTCGTGGTGGACCTCCAGAACGACTTCTGCACCGGCCCGAACGCCCGGTACCGCGGCGACCCGTCCGTGCTGGAGGCCGCGACGGCGAACGCCGCCAGGGCCGTCGACACGGCGAGGGCGCGCGGCACGGAGGTCGTGTTCGTCCGGTTCGTCGGCGACGTCGAGCACCAGGGGCCGAGCTGGCGGCGGCGCGACCGGGAGCTGGGCAAGCGGCCGAAGTGCCGCGAGGGCACGTGGGGGGCCGAGTTCCACCGGGTCTCCCCCGCGCCGGACGAGCACGTGTTCACCAAGCGGGCGTGCTTCGACGCGTTCCTCAGCGAGGGGTTCGAGCGGCACCTCGTGCGCCGGGGCGTGCAGCACCTGGTGTTCGCGGGCCTCTACGCGGACGTGTGCGTCGACTCGACCGCGCGCACCGCGTTCCAGAAGGGCTTCCACGTCACGGTGCTGACGGACTGCACCACCAGCCTGCACCTGCGGGACGAGGACGTCCTGCGGTTCATGGGCGCCGTGTACGGCGCCCGCACCACCACCCACCAGCGGTGGGCCCGAGGAGAACAGGAGGACACGTGGTCGGCACCAGGTTTCCGGACACCGGCGTAGAGGGGGGTGTCGGGCTGACGGCGCTCATGGTCGCCGCAGCGCGGGCCATCGAGACCCACCGCCCGGACGCCCTCGCGCGGGACGTCTACGCCGAGCACTTCGTCCGCGCCGCGCGGGCGTCGGCGGGGTGGCCGGTCCGACCGGACGACGTGCCGGACGGCGACGCGAACCCGCTGTGGGGTCGTCTCGCCCGCTACTTCGGCCTGCGGACCCGCGCGCTGGACGACTTCCTGGTCGGCTGCACGCACGCGGGCTCCACCCAGGTAGTGCTGCTGGCGGCCGGGCTGGACGCGCGGGCGTACCGCCTCGACTGGCCCGCGGGCACGGTCGTGCACGAGCTCGACCGGGAGGGCGTGCTGGCGTTCAAGCACCGCGTCCTCAACGGCATCGAGGCCGTGCCGAAGGCCGAGCGGAAACCGATAGCGACGGACCTGCGCGAGGACTGGGCGACCGACCTGGTGCACGCCGGGTTCGACCCGTCCGCCCCGACGACGTGGCTGGTCGAGGGCGTGCTGCTCTACCTGCCGCCGGACGCCGAGCGGGCCCTGTTCGCGACGATCGACCGGCTCAGCGCGCCCGGCAGCGCCGTGGCGTACGAGGCGAAGCTGGCGCGCGAGTTCCCGGACCTCCGCGACGACCACCTGTACGCCTCGACGCTGGAGCAGATCGGCGTCGACCTGCTCGCGCTGTTCGACGGCGAACCGCGCCCGGACTCCGCGACCGACCTGGCGAACCGGGGCTGGTCGGCGCACGTGCACACCCCGTTCGACTTCACCCGCCACCACGGTCGCGGCGTCCACCCGGTGGGCAACGACCCGCTGGCGGGCAACCGCTGGGTGTTCGCGAGCAAACCGTTGCGCTGACCCGGTGTGCGGTGGCCGGCACTCTCCCCGGCCACCGCACACCTCCCGGTCACCTGGTCAGCCGGAACGTCGACACCACCGCCGGGGCGTCGAAGACCAGGTGGACGGTGTGCTTCCCCGACGCCTTCGCCAGGTCGGCGGTGACGGTGCGGAACGCGTACTTGTCACCCGTGGCGGAGATCGCCACGGTGCCGAGGACCCGGCCGCGCACCGGGTCGTCGAGGCGGACCGTGACACGGGCTCCCGCCGGGCTCGACGCCGTGACGGTGATGCCCTTCGTCGCCGGGTCGAGCCGGACGTCGCGGTAGGCCAGCCATCCGCCCGCGACGGCCGACGCGGAGGTACCGCTCGCCTTGCTGGTGTCGGTCAGCGTGACGCCCTGGTAGTCGTCGAAGTTCTGCGCCTGCGTCTCCCGACCGAGGTCGCGGTCCGGGATGCGCTCGCCCACCACGTGGACCGGGACCGTGTGGGTGATGTCGGTCGCGGAGTGGCCGACGGAGAAGTCGTAGCGGCCCGTTTCCACGACGGACCGCGACCGCGTGACGTCCCAGGTGGCCAGGTCGGCCTCGCGGACGGTGAGCGTGACGGTCTTGCGCTGGTGCGCCCCGATCTCCACCTTCTCGAACGCCCGCAGCCGCTTCGCCGGGTGGGGCGCGCGGCCGTCACGGGCGCCGACGTAGAGCTGCACCACGTCCGCGCCCGCCCGGTCGCCGGTGTTGGTCACGTCGACCCGCACGCGGACCGTCCCACGTGACCGGTCGACGCGGACGTCGTCGTAGCGGAACTTCGTGTAGCTCAGGCCGTAGCCGAACGGGAACAGCGGCCTGCCCTGGTAGTACTGGTAGGTCATGCCGGTCTTGGCGATGTCGTAGTCGAGGATGCTCGGCAGCCCGGCGTCGGAGGCGTACCAGGTCTGGGTGAGCCGCCCGCTCGGGTTGTGGTCGCCGAACAGCACGTCCGCGACCGCGTGCCCGGTCTCCTGGCCCGCGTGCGTGGTCCACAGCAGACCGGGCACGGTCCGGGTGTCCCAGCCGGTCGTGGGGTAGCTGTTCTCCACCACCACGACGGTGTTCGGGTTGGCCGCGCGGACGGCGTCGACCAGCGCGGCCTGCGCGGGGGCGAGTTCGGTGCTCGTGCGGTCGTTGTCCTCACGGCCGTTGATGAACGGCATGCTGCCGACCACGACCACGGCGGTGTCCGCGCCCTTCGCCGCCGCCACGGCCGTGTCGACCCCGCTGGTGAGGACCTCGCGGGAGAACTTCGTCGCCCCGGCAGCGTCCGGCGAGGCGAACCGGAGCACGCCGTCCGCGCCGACCACGGCGAACCGGTTGGGCCCGAACCAGGGCTGGGTGACCTCGTTGCCCGCGTACTCCACGACGTAGGTCCCGTCGGGCTGCCGGTCGAGCTTGAGCTGCTGCTGCACGAACCAGCCGTTGGGCTGGGCCGCGTTGTTGACCAGCGCGCCGCCCGCGTAGGTGAGGTACTTGCCGTTGGCGACCGTGCGCAGGGTCGTCTTGCCCGCGCCCCAGTCGAACACGTCGAACGACTGCCACGCCCCCGCCGTCGACCCGCTCTCGACGAGTTGTCCGCCCGCCGGATCGGTCGACGCCGTGAGGTACCGGCCGGTCGCGGGGTTCTTCAACGCGATCCGGTCCACGCCCTCCGCGGACGCCACCTCGCCGCCGAACCGCTCGCGCACGCCCTGCAACGGGGTCACGCGGTAGGGCATCGTGCCGCTGTACCAGTCCTCGTACAGCGTGTCGGCCAGCGGACCGACGACGGCGATCTTCTTCGCCCGGTCGTCCAGCGGGAGGACGTTCTTCTCGTTGCGCAGCAACACGACCTGCTCGTCGGCGGCCCGCCGCGCGAGGGCCCGGTGCTCCGCCGAGCCGATCACGTCGGGCGTGATGCCGGAGTACGGGTCGCGGCCGGGCGGGTCGAACTCGCCGAGCCGGAACCGCAGCGACAGCAGGTGCCGCACGGCGTCGTCGACGTCGGCCATCGTCAGCAACCCCTGTGCCAGCGCGTCCTTGACGGCCGTGGTCGTGATCGAGCCGTTGACGCCGTCGTCGGTGAAGCTGTCCAGCCCGGCCTTGATCGCGGCCGCCGCGGCTTCCGCCTTGGTGGCGTAGTAGTGCTCCGAGGTGACCAGGTTCGTCGGCGCTCCGGCGTCGCTCACCACGGCGATGTCGCGCGGGGCCCACCCCCGCACCACGCCGTCGAGGTCGGGTTCCACGGTGCTGGGCCTGCCGTTGACCAGGTTGTACGACGGCATGACCGCGTTGGCCGCGCCCGCCCGCAGCACGGGTTCGAACGCCTGCTGGTCGTAGTCGTGCAGGATCCGAGGGGGCACGGAGGAGTTGCTGGTCGCGCGGTCGACCTCGTTGTTGTAGGCGAGGTAGTGCTTGAGGGTCGGCGCGGTGCGCAGGTGGTCCGGGTCGTCACCCCGCATCCCGCCGCCGTAGGCGATGGCGATCCGGGACGTCAGCAGCGGGTCCTCGGAGTAGCCCTCCTCGTTGCGGCCCCAGCGCGGGTCGCGCAGCAGGTTCACCACCGGGGCCCACAGGTTGAGGCCCCACACGGTCGGGTCCTGCGCGTGGAACCCGCGGGCCTCGGTGCCGACCGCCGTGCCGACCCGCTTCACCAGGTCCGGGTTCCACGTGCTGCCCAGCCCCAATGCCTGGGGGAACACGGTTCCGTTGGCGTACACGACATCGCCGTCGTGGTGGTAGTCGGTCGACCAGGCCACGCCGTGCAGCGCCTCGGTCCCGGTCTTGAACACCGCCATCCCCAGCCGCGGGATCGCGGGCTGGTACTGGTGCAGCAGCGACACCTTCTCGTCCGCGGTGAGGCGGCCGAGCAGGTCGTCGACCCGCACGGCGAGGGGCAGGTCGGGGTCGCGGAACGGGAGCGGGGCGGCCGACGCGACCCCCGCCGGGACGGTCAGCGCCGCGGCCACCAGCAGGGTCAGCAAACGTGCTCCGCGCATCGCTCCACCTTCGCCGAAGATCGTTCGTCGAAACGGTTCGACGAATGCCGAACGGGATCGGACGGCACTATGGCACCGGCGTCGCAAACTGGTCAAGGAGCACCGGCGGTAGGCCATTCAGACGCCTCTGACCTGCATCGGAGACTCCACCTGGGCGTTCGACGAATTCGACAGTCGAATAGTCGTCGAATTGTCGAAAAAGGTTGTGCGCACTTCGCCGCTCACTTACCTTCGGGGAGAAATCGATGCGCTTCGACGACGAGGAGCACGACGGTGGTCACGATCAACGAGGTCGCCAGGGCGGCCGGTGTCGCACCCAGCACGGTCTCGTACGTGATCAGCGGCAAGCGCTCCATCTCGCCGAAGACGAAGCGGCTCGTCGAGGAGAGCATCCGCAGGCTCGGCTACCACCCGCATGCCGGGGCGCGGGCGTTGGCCAGCAGCAAGACCAGCGTGCTCGCGCTGGTGGTGCCGCTGCGCACCGACCTCAACGTGGCCGTGGTGATGCAGTTCGTCGCCGCGGTCGTGAAGGCCGCGCGGGACGCCGACCACGACGTCCTGCTGCTCACCAAGGACGAGGGACCCGCGGCGCTGCAACGGGTCGCGTCCTCGGCGCTGGCCGACGCGCTGATCGTCATGGACGTGGAGAGCGACGACCCGCGCGTGCCGATGCTGCTCGCGCTGGACCGGCCGGTGGTCCTCATCGGGGCGCCGGACGCGCCCAGCGGGCTGCCGTGCGTCGACTTGGACTTCACCGCCGCGGGCGCGGTGTGCGTCGGTCACCTGGCCGACCTGGGCCACCGGTCGATCGCGCTGCTCGGCCCCTCCCCCGCGGTCTACCGGCGCGGCACCAGCTACGCGGCGCGGTTCCTGCGCGGCTTCACCGACACCGCGCGGGCCCGCGGCGTCACGGCCGTGACCCGGTCGTGCGCCCACTCCTACGAGGCGGTCAGCTCCGGCTTGGACGAGCTGTTCGCCCGGCACCCCGACGTCACGGGTCTGGTGGTGCACAACGAGGCCGTGCTGCCCGCCGTGCTCTCGGACCTGCGTCACCGCGGCAGGCGCGTGCCCGAGGACGTGTCGGTCGTCGCTGTGTGCCCGGACAGCATGGCCGAGAACCACCCGGTCGCCCTCACGACGGTCGCGATCCCGGCCGAGGAGGTCGGCGCGCTGGCCGTGGAGACGACGATCCGCAGCCTGCGCGGTCGTTCCAGCGCGGAAACCCGTCTGCTCGCCCCCCGGCTGACCGTGCGCGACAGCACCGCGCGCGTCTGAGCCCACCCCGTCCCCAGGAGAGATCAGCATGAGCGCAACGAAGCGCGGCTGGACGCTGTCCATGACCGCCCTCACGGCACTGGCCCTGACCGCGTGCGCCCCCACGCCCGCGCCCGGCGGCGGGTCCGACGCGGTCGCCACGACGATCACCGAACTCGACTACTACGCCGACGAGCAGGGCTCGGCGGCGTGGCAGAAGATCCTGGACGCCTGCTCGAAGCAGACCGGGATCACCATCGAGCGGCAGACGGTCCCGACCGCGCAGATGCTGCCCAAGGTGTTGCAGGGGGCCAGTTCGAAGACGCTGCCGCACCTGCTGTTCACCGACAACCCGACGCTCCAGCAGGTCGCGGCGACCGGCGCGCTGACCCCGTTGACCGACTACGGCATCGCGACGGACGGCTACTACGAGAGCATCATCAAGGCCGGCACCTACCAGGACAAGGTGTACGGCCTCGCGCCCGGTGTGAACGGGCTCGCGCTGATGTACAACAAGGACCTCCTCACCGCGGCCGGGGTCCAGCCGCCGACGACGTGGGACGAGCTGAAGGCCGCCGCCACAAAGCTCAGCGGCAGCGGCAAGTACGGCCTCGCGTTCTCCGCGCTGCCGTCCGAGGAGGGCACGTGGCAGTTCCTCCCGTTCTTCTGGAGCAACGGCGCGGACCTGGCCCAGCTGGACTCCGCGAAGTCCGCCGAGGCGCTCAAGTACGTGACGGACCTGGTGAACTCCGGCGCGGCGTCCAAGTCGGTGGTGAACTGGAGCCAGAACGACGTGGCCGACCAGTTCGTCGCGGGCAACGCCGCCATGATGGTCAACGGCTCGTGGAACCTGGCCCGCCTGGACGCCGAGAAGGCGTTGAAGTACGGCGTGGTGCCGATCCCGGTGCCGAAGGCGGGCGGGAAGCCGACCGTGGCGCTCGGCGGTGAGGTCGGCGCGATCCCCGCGACCGGCGGCGGGACCCAGCAGGCGGCGGGCAAGGTGCTGTCGTGCATCCTCACCGAGCCGACGATGGTCGAGTGGAGCAAGGCCCACGCCTACGTGCCGTCCAAAGTGGACGTGGCCAAGAAGTTCGGCGAGCAGATCCCGGCCATGCAGGCGTTCATCGACGAGGTCGGCACGGCCCGGTCCCGCACCGCGGAGCTCGGCGAGAAGTACCCCAAGGTGTCCGCCGCGCTCGCCGCCGCCCTCCAGTCGACGCTGACCGGGCAGCAGCCCGCGGAACAGGCCCTCGCCCAAGCCCAGCAGGCGAGCGGGTCGTGACCCTGACGGCCACCGGGGTGCGGGCCGAACGCCCGACCACGACGCGAAGGCGCGGCGGCGGGTACGCGGGGTACGCGTTCCTGGCCCCGGTCCTGCTCTACGTCGTGGTGTTCTTCGGCTACCCGCTGGTCGCGAACCTGGTGATGAGCGCGCAGGACTACACCGTCCGCTCCTTCTACACCGGGGAGGCGCCGTTCGTGGGTTTCGCGAACTACGCGGCGGTGCTGGCGAACCCGCTGTTCACCACGGCGGTGCTCAACACCGTGCTGTTCACGGTCGGGTCGATCGCCTTCCAGTTCGGCATCGGGCTGGCGCTGGCGGTGTTCTTCAGCGGCCGGTTCCTCGGCAGCGCCACGCTCCGCTCGCTGCTCCTGCTGCCGTGGCTGCTGCCGCTGGTGGTGAGCGGCGCGGTGTGGCGGTGGATGTTCGACCAGGACCACGGCGTGCTCAACGCGGTGCTGCGGCTGGTCGACGCGCCCGTGCCGTGGCTGACCAGCACGGAGTGGGCACTTCCGGCGGTCGTCATCACGAACATCTGGATCGGCATCCCGTTCAACCTGGTCGTGCTGCACGGCGGCCTGAAGGCGATCCCGCCGACGCTGTACGAGGCGGCGGAGCTGGACGGGGCGAGCGGGTGGCAGCGGTTCCGGTTCGTCACGTGGCCGCTGCTGCGCCCGGTGACCGGGATCGTGCTGATGCTCGGGCTGGTCTACACGATCAAGGTGTTCGACGTGATCATGGTCGTCACCGGCGGCGGCCCGGCCAACGCGACCCAGACGCTCACGACGTGGTCCTACGCCCTGTCGTTCCGCGACTTCGCGTTCGGCCAGGGCGCGGCGGTCGGGAACCTGCTGATCCTGGTGGCCACGGCGTTCGGGCTGCTCTACCTGCGCTCCCTGCGGGCCACGCTCGCGGAGGCGGCGTCGTGAGGCACGCCAGGACCGTCGCGGGGGTGCTGATCGTCGCAGTCCTGCTGTTCCCGCTGTACTGGATGGTCAACGCCTCCCTGCAACCCAGCGGCGCGCTGCTCAAGCCGTCGCCCGACTGGTTCCCGGTCGCGGGCACGCTCGACGGCTACCGCAAGGCCCTGTCCACCCAGGGCGGTCACCTGCTGTCCAGCGTGCTGATCGCGCTGGGCACGGTCGTGGTCTCACTCGCCATCGCCGCGCCGGCGTCGTACGCCTTGGCCCAACTGAAGGTGCGCGGCGGCACGTCGATCGTGTTCGCGCTGCTCATCGTGCAGATGATCCCCGGCATCGTGATGGCGAACTCGCTCTACACGGTGTTCGGCAACCTCGGACTGATCGACAGCTACCTCGGCCTGGTGCTGGCCGACTCCACCGCCACGATCCCGTTCGCCGTCCTGCTGCTGCGGGCTTTCATGGTGTCCATCCCGCGCGAGCTGTCCGAAGCGTCCCGTGTGGACGGTGCGGGGCACTGGCGGACGTTCTTCTCGATCATCGTCCCGGTCAGCCGAAACGCCATGGTCACCGCCGGGCTGTTCTCGTTCCTGTTCGCCTGGGCGGACTTCCTGTTCGCCGTCACCCTCACCACCGGCCAGGCGTTCCAGCCGATCACCGTCGGCATCTACCGGTTCGTCGGCAACCAGTCCGCCGACTGGAACGGCGTCATGGCCACCGCCGTCCTCGCCTCCGTCCCGGCCGCCGTCCTGCTCGTCATCGCCCAGCGCTTCGTGGTCGCGGGTCTCACCAGCGGCGCCGTGAAGGACTGACCCCTTGGGAGCCACACGCATGATCTCCATCAGCGACGACGGTCGCGCGCTCCTCGTGTCCGTGCGCCACGAGGTGCTGCGGATCGAGCCGTGGGGCGCGGACAGCCTCCGGGTCCGGGTCGGGCAGCACGCGATCCTCGACGACGTGCCCGGCGCGCTCGTGCCGCCGAAACCCGCCCCGGCGTGGGTGACGGCCGACGGCCGCGCGGGCAGCGTGGTCGCCGGGGCCATCACCGGGACCGCCGAGGTCGTGGACACCGACACCGGGATCGACGCGCGCCTCCGGTTCACCCGCACCGACACCGGCGATGAACTGCTGGCCGAGCAGGCCGCGCACTTCTGGTGGCCCGGCCCGCGGCTGTTCCTGCCGTCCGGCGGCGGTTACGGCAGGCTGGAGCAGCGGTTCGCGGCCTACGACGGCGAGCGGATCTTCGGCCTCGGCCAGCGCACGCACGGCAGGCTCGACCAGAAGGGCATGGTGCTCGACCTGGTGCAGCGCAACGCCGAGGTGTCCGTGCCGTTCCTGCTGTCCAGCCGCGGCTACGGGTTCCTGTGGAACCTGCCCGCCGTCGGCCGGGTGGAACTGGCCTCCAACGGCACCCGCTGGGTCGCCGACAGCGCCCGGCAGATCGACTACTGGATCACCACCGGCGACTCCCCCGCCGCGATCCTCGGCCACTACGCCGACGCCACCGGCCACGCGCCGATGCTGCCCGCGTGGGCGTCCGGGTTCTGGCAGTCCAAGCTGCGCTACCGCACCCAGGACGAGCTGCTGACCGTGGTCCGCGAGCACCACGCGCGCGGACTCCCGTTGGCGGTGGTCGTCGCCGACTTCTTCCACTGGCCGCACCTCGGCGACTGGCGGTTCGACGAGACCGAGTGGCCCGACCCGGAGGCCATGGTCCGCGAACTCGACGAGCTGGGCACCAAGCTGATGGTGTCCATCTGGCCCACGGTGAGCCCCCTGTCCGAGAACTTCACCGAGTTGCGCGACCGAGGGCTGCTGGTGGGGGCGGAGCAGGGCTTGGCGGTGCACGCGCCGTGGAAGGACAAGGGTTTCGGGACCGAGATGCCGGTCGCGCTCTACGACCCGACCCACCCGGAGGCCCGGCGGTTCCTGTGGGAGACGGTGAAGCGGAACTACTACGACAAGGGCGTCCGGGCGTGGTGGCTCGACGCCTGCGAGCCGGAGATCCAGCCCGGCCACCCGCACAACCTCCGGTTCCACGCCGGTCCGGGCGCGGAGGTCGTCAACCTCTACCCGCAGGCGCACGCCAGGGCGTTCCACGAGGGGCAGCTCGCCGAGGACGACGACGAGGTGGTGCTGCTCGGCCGGTCGGCGTGGGCGGGCAGCCAGCGCTTCGGCGCGGCCGTGTGGTCCGGCGACATCCCGGCCACCTGGAACTCGCTGCGGGCGCAGGTCCGGGCGGGGCTGAACCTCGCCGTCGCCGGGATCCCCTGGTGGACCACGGACATCGGCGGTTTCCACGGCGGCGACCCGGAGTCGCCGGAGTACCGCGAGCTGATCGCGCGGTGGTTCCAGTACGGCGTGTTCTGCCCGCTGTTCCGGCTGCACGGGTACCGCGACCCGCGCACGGGTTTCGGCCCGGAGATGACCGGCGGTCCCAACGAGGTGTGGTCCTACGGGCCGGAGGCGCTGGCGTCCATCGAGGACTCGCTGCGGATGCGCGAACGGCTGCGCCCGTACGTGCTGGAGCAGATGCGCGTGGCCCACGAGTCGGGGGTGCCGCCGATGCGCCCGCTGTTCGTCGACTTCCCGGACGACGAGCGCGCGTGGGAGGTCGACGACCAGTTCCTCTTCGGCCCGGACCTGCTCGTCGCCCCGGTGCTGCACGCCGGGGCCGAGACCCGGCACGTCCACCTGCCGTCGGGCAGCGCGTGGACGGACGCGGCCACCGGGGAGCGGCACGACGGTGGCGGGTCGATCGAGGTCCCGACCCCGCGCACGCGCATCCCGGTGTTCCTCCGCGACGACGCGGACGTGCCGGTGCACCTCCGGTGAGGCCTACCGGGGTCGTGCGCCGGTCGACCCGCGCACCACCAACTCCGGCTGGAACACGAACTCGGCGTGCGGGGCGGGCGTGCCGCCGATCTCCTCCAGCAGCGCGTGCACGGCGGCCTGCCCCATGGCGTCCACGGGTTGGCGCAGCGTGGTCAGCGGCGGGTCGGCGAACACGATGAGCGGCGAGTCGTCGAACCCGACCACGGACACGTCGCGCGGCACGTGCAGGTCGCGGTGGCGGGCCGCCCGGATCGCCCCGAACGCCATCAGGTCGCTGCCGCACACGATCGCCGTGCACCCCTTGTCCAGCAGCGCGTTCCCGGCCGCCTGACCGCCCTCGACGGTGAACAGCGAGTGCTCGACCAGCGCCGCCGCGCCCGGCCGGGCGAGCGTGAAGCCCTCGACCATCCGCTGGGTGGGCACGTACCGGGAGGGGCCGACGGCGAGGCCGATCCGCTCGTGGCCGAGTTCCACCAGGTGGGAGACGGCGAGCCGGGCGGCGGCGCGGTGGTCGACCGACACGAACGGCGCGGACACCTTGTCGGTGAAGCCGTTGACCATCACGAACGGCACCCGCCGCCCGGACAGCTTCACGTAGCGGTCCATGTCCGCGGTCGTGTCGGCGTGCAGGCCGCCGACGAACACGATGCCGGTGACGCCGTGGTCGACGAGCAGTTCGGTCAACTGGTCCTCGGACGACCCGCCCGGCGTCTGGGTGCACAGCACCGGCGTGTAGCCGTCCCTGGTGAGCACTTGCTCGATGACCTGGGCGAACACCGGGAAGATCGGGTTGGTCAACTCGGGGATGATCAGCCCGATGAGCCCCTGGCTGCGCTGCCGCAGCTTGGGCGGGCGTTCGACGCCGAGGACGTCCATCGCGGCGACGACGGCCTGCCGGGTCGACGACGAGACGCCCGCCTTGCCGTTGATCACCCGGCTGACGGTCGCCTCGCTGACGCCTGCCTGGGTCGCGATGTCACTGAGCCGAGCTGTCACAGCCGGTCACTCTACGGGCGCGTGAGCCGCCCGGTCATGATCGGCGGTTCGGGGACCCGTCCGAGGTTGGGCCGCTTCGCCGAGTCCGTGCGGCCGAACCCCGTGAAAGATGTTGCGGGCGTTTTCCGCAACTTCCCGAGCTGGTATGACGTAGGACACACCCTGCACCCAAGGAGACAACGTGGTCCCCTCAGCTCGTGGGGCGCTGCTCGCCGCGGCGGCCCTGCTCGTCACCCTGCTCGCGAGTCCGCTCGCCGACCCGCCGACCGCCACCGCCAGTCCACCGGGCTCCAAGGACGTCACCGCGACCCTGTTCCAGTGGTCGTTCGACCGCGTGGCCACCGAGTGCACCACCGTCCTCGGCCCGAAGGGCTACGGCTTCGTCGAGGTCTCCCCCGCGTCCGAGCACGTCCAGGGCGCCCAGTGGTGGACGTCCTACCAGCCCGTCAGCTACCGGATCGCCGGACGGCTCGGGAACGAGACCCAGTTCCGGAACATGGTGAGCACCTGCCACGCGGCGGGCGTCAAGGTCATCGCGGACGCGGTGGTGAACCACATGTCGGCCGGGTCGGGCACCGGGACCGGCGGCACCACCTACTCGAAGTACACCTACCCCGGTTACTACGGCGACCAGGACTTCCACTCCTGCCGCAGCCAGATCAGCGACTACCGCAACCGCGACAACGTGCAGAACTGCGAACTGGTCGGCCTGTCGGACCTGAACACCGGCAGCGACTACGTGCGAGGCACGATCGCGGCGTACCTCAACAACCTGCTGTCGATGGGCGTGGACGGCTTCCGGGTCGACGCGGCCAAGCACATCGCCGCCACCGACCTGGCCGCCATCAAGTCCCGGCTCAGCAACCCGAACACCTTCTGGGTGCACGAGGTGATCTACGGCGCGGGCGAGGCCGTGCAGCCGACCGAGTACACCGGGTCCGGCGACGTGGACGAGTTCCGGTACGCCTACGACGTCAAACGCGTGTTCACCGGTGAGAAGCTGTCGTACCTGTCGAACTTCGGCCAGTCGTGGGGCTACCTGGCGAGCAACCAGGCCCGGCCGTTCGTGGACAACTGGGACACCGAGCGCAACGGGTCGACGTTGAACTACAAGAACGGCTCGACGTACACGCTGGCCAACGTGTTCATGCTGGCGTGGCCCTACGGCGCGCCGCAGGTGTACTCGGGCTACGAGTTCTCCGACAACGACGCGGGCCCGCCCGGCGCGGCCGCCTGCTACGCCAACGGCTGGAAGTGCCAGCACAAGTGGCCGCAGATCGCGAACATGGTCGGCTTCCGCAACGCCGTGGCGGGCACGGCCGTGACCAACTGGTGGGACAACGGCAACAACGCCATCGCGTTCGGCCGGGGCAACCGCGGGTTCGTGGCCATCAACAAGGAGTCGACGGCCCTCACCCGGACGTTCCAGACCTCGCTGCCCGCCGGGAACTACTGCGACGTGCAGCGCGACGGGTGCGCGGTGTCCTACGCGGTCGGTTCGAACGGCCAGTTCACCGCCACGATCGGGGCCGGTGACGCGGTGGCGCTGCACGTGGGCGCGACCGGTGGCAGCACGCCCGGCACCAGCGCGGCGGCGTTCTCGGTCACCGCCACGACGTCGGTGGGGCAGAACGTCTTCGTCGTCGGCGACAACGCGGCGCTCGGCGCGTGGAACCCGGCGGCGGCGATCCCGCTGTCCTCGGCGACCTACCCGGTGTGGAAGGGCTCGGTGGCGCTGCCGAGCGGCACCGCCTTCCAGTACAAGTACCTCCGCAAGGAGTCGAACGGCGCGGTCACGTGGGAGAGCGGGGCCAACCGCACCGCCACCTCCCCCGCCACCCTGACCGACATCTGGCGGAACTGACGCGCACGCCAACGGGGAGGCCGAGAGCTCGGCCTCCCCGTTGGCGCGTCAGGACATCAGCTCAGGGTCACCGCCCCGTCGTCGATCACGAAGGACGTCTGCAGCGAGGCGTCCTCGACACCGGTGAACTTCAGCGCGAGGGTCGAGCCCGCAAACGAGGACACGTCGATCGTCTTCAGGACGTAGCCGGTCGCCTTGTTGAGGTTCGAGTACGAGGCGAGGGTCGTCGTGCCGCCGGTGACGGTCAGCTTGTCGTAAGCCGTGGTCGTCGTGGTCTCGGCGGAGTCGATGTGGACGTAGAACGTCAGGCTGGCGTGGCAGCCCGCCGGGATGGCCACCGACTGGGACAGCGTGTCGGTGTGGGTGGAGCCGTAGCCGTCCAGCCACGCGCTCCAGGTGCCGCCGTGCGCCGCCTGGCCGTCGGCGCTGTGCTGGCCGATGACGCCGCTGCTGGCGGTCCACGAGGTGGCGCCGGACTCGAAGCCGGGGTTGAGCAGCTTCTGGCCGGAGCAGCCGCCGGTGGTGCCGACGGTCCAGCTGAACGACGCCGTGCCGCTGTGGCTGGCGCTGTCCGCCGCCGTCACCGTGACGCTGGACGTGCCCGCGGTGGTGGCGGTGCCGGAGATGGTGCCGGTGCTGGAGCTGATGGAGAGACCGGCGGGCAGGCCCGTGGCGGACCAGGTGTACGGCGAGGTGCCGCCGCTGGCCGACAGGGGCAGGCTGACGGCGGAGCCGACGGTCGTCGACTGGTTGCCGGGGTTGGTGACCGTGACCGTGCCGGTCGCGGAGCACGTCGGGTCAGCGGACTGCGCGGGAACGCTGACCGCGTCCCAGGCCGCCTTGACGGTGTTGAACTCGGCGCAGCTGCCGGGGAAGAGGTTCTTCGCGGCGGTCAGCGTCCAGGTCCGGTACTTCAGGTACGAGCTGCCGGTGGTCTTGATCAGCATCGCGTTGTAGAAGATCTTCAACGCGGTCTGCACGCCCAGGCCGGAGACCGTGGAGCTGTTGCAGGTGCTGCTGGTCGGCTGGCCGTTGGTCGGGTTGGACCCGTTGGCCAGCAGGTAGAACCAGTGGTTGCCGGGACCGGCGGCCGCGTGGACCTCGGAGCCGGGGACCGAGCTGGAGTAGCAGTTGGCGTGCCCGAGCGCGGACGGGTTGTACATGTTGCGGATCGGGCCGCTGCCGACGAGGTTGATCGTCTCGCCGACCAGGAAGTCCGGCACGTCGTACGGGGAGGGCTCGTTGGCGAACGACTCGGTCGAGGCGCCGAAGACGTCCGCGACGAACTCCTGCGTGCCGCTGCCGGAGATGCCGCCGGGGGTGTGGTCGTCGATGCCGTGGCCGAGCTCGTGCGCCACGACGTCGAGGGAACCGATCCACTGGTTGTTCTGGTTGTGGCCGATCTGGACCTGGCTGCCGTCGTAGTAGGCGTTCAGGTCGTTCAGGCCGACGCGCATCGGCCAGCCGCCGCCGGAACCGTCGAAGCCGTTGCGGCCCAACCACTGCGTCAGCATCTTGCTCTCGGTCTGCGCGGCGAACAGCACGTCGACGCAGCCGGTCTCGCGGTTGGTCGCGGTGCCGTTGCCCCACGCGTCGTCGGTGCCGCTGAACGTCGTGTTGTTGGCGGCGTCCTGGCAGCTGACGTTGGTCAGCGTCGGGTCCTTGAGCGAGTACGTGCTGCCGACGTGGGTGGTGTTGAGGGCCACCGGGTTCGGGCCGTTCCACGCGCTGGTGCCGGTGCCGTGCAGGACGTGCTCCTGCGTGGTGAGCACCTTGCCGGTGGCGGCGTCGACGATCACGTCGAGCTTGCTCGGGCCCTCGGCGTTGCGGCCGACGACCTGGCTCTTCCACGCCAGCTTCGGCGTGCCGACGGCGTAGGTGACCAGCTCGGCGCCGCCCACGCTGTCCACGGTGGACAGCTGCTGCTTGGCGACCGCCTCGGCCCGCGCCTTGGAGATGGTCGGCGTGGTGCTCGCGAGGTCGATCGTGGTGTCCTGCGCGACCGAGGTGGTCACGACCTGCCCGGTCGAGTTGGTGACGACCACGAAGTCACCGCCGACGACCTGCATGCCCTTGTAGGTGCGGTCGTACGGCACGTACTTGAGCCCGCCGCTCGACGAGATCACGTCGTGCTGCACGAAGCTGTCGTTGGCGCTGGCGTGCAGCTCGGCGGGCTTCGCGGCCACGAGGCTGCTGGCGGCGCCGGCGGCCATCACGTCGGCGCTCTGCACACCGGTGACGGTGGGCTGGGCTTGGACGGCGGTGGGGGTGAAAAGAGCGGCGACCACGACACCTGTCGCGGCCAAGACGAGTGGACGTCTCAACTCCATCGGTGGATCTCCTCATGCAGGGCGAAGCCGACCCGTGGTGTCAGGGTTTGGGTCGGCTCCGGGGGTGAGGTGTTGGCGTTCCGAAGAACAGGGATCAGGATCCGTCCACCGACACCCGAGAAACAACAGACGACCGCGCTAACTTATTAACAGACCGGAATACGTCCGCTATCCGGACACGAAAAAGGCGCGACCAGCCCGGCCACCAGGGTGATGACCAGGCAGGACACGCCGAGGCGGGATCCTCTACCCGTGACCCCTATTTTGGAAATACGCCAAGCGGGTCAACGCCGAAAAATGCTCCGTTTGCCATTCCGTCAGGCGGCGCGAAATAACCGAAAAAGGACAAGTCGCCACCGGGGGCCGGAAAGGGGAATGGGCGGTTGACCGCCGCGGGCTGGACGGTGAGCATCACGCAACACCCCTGCGGCCACGATGACACATGCCGGAAACACCCGCAGAACACCGGACTCCCCCGCGGCCTTCGGCCGCCAGGTCCTACCCCTTGAGCCGCGCGGAGAGCGGCGACCTGCACGACTACCTCAGCCTCGCCTGGTACTACACCGTTCGGAGGGAGTACGCGATGACGATCCTCGACACCGTCGCGCCCGGTTGGACGAAGAGCGACCGCGACGGCACGCGGGCGTGGAACGAGGGCTACCTCGACCGCGCGGGGATCGCCGTCGCCGTCGGCAAACCCGACCTCGCCCGCGCCACGGTCCTGGACCTGTGGACCTACCAGGGCACACAGGGGCAGAGCCTGTTCCAGGCGATCGACTACCCGCTGCCCACCGCGACCGGAGAGGTTCCGCGGCCGCATCCGGAACTGGAGTTCTACCGCTACGCGGCGAGCGACGTGGTGCACGCGGCCGCGGAGGCGGGCGACTGGAAGGCGCGGATCGCCATCCCCGAGCTGCAACCGCTACCCGGCGGTGACCTCCGGGCGTTGCGGCCCGCCGCCCAGCACGCGGTCTGAGGCACGGCGCGAAGGGTGTCCACAGTGGACACCCTTCGCGGTTAGCGGTTCCCGGCCAGCTCGTCGATCCACGACTGCCAGGCGGCGGTGCGGGACTCCCGATCCACCGGCACGCCGTAGAGGTACTGGGTCGTGTTCACCATGTGGTGCACGTCGTCGACCATGAACCGGTGGAAGCCGTGCTCGGTGCGCACACCCAACACCGACTCGGTCCGCAGGTCCACCACGCCCTCGATCGGCTCCAACCCCTCGGGCGTCAACCGGACCCGTTCACCGAGCGCCGGGTCCGCGCCGAGCCGGGCCACCAGGTCCGCCCGCACCTCCGCTCCGGGCCGATCGGTGAACCCGAAAGCGACCACGCCGACGACCGGAAGTCCGGCGAAGTGCCGGAAGTACTCGGCGAGGTTGTGCAGGAACACGTCCCAACCCCGGCCGAACCCGTCGTACTCGGCTTCCCAGTCGTCGCCGAAGAATCCACTTTGGACCAACCGGAGCACGGTGGTCCCGTTCTCCTTGCCCTCGACCAGGAACTCGATCGCCATCGGCGGCACGCCGTCCGGGCCGGGTGCTCCGTAGACGACGCGCCTGCCCGGCTCCCGCTCCAGCACCAACCCGGCCTGGGTGTTGCCGCCGCCGAAGTCGGCCTCGACCTCGCCGTCGACCTGCTCGTGCGGCACGAACCAGAGCGACATGCCCTCCGGGGTCGAGATCGCCCGCCACACCTCGTCCGGGGTGGCGGCGAGCTGGACCTCCTTCGCCAGGCTCCTGCGCTCCTCCACGCGGTCAGCCCTGCTGGGTGAGGACGATGAGGTTGCCGCAGGTGTCGTCGAACACCGCCATGGCCCCGAAGTCGGTCTTCGTCGGCTCCTGGGTGAACCGGACGCCGCGCTCCTTGAGCCGCGCGCAGTCCTTGTCCAGGTCCGTGGTGCCGAGCATCGTGTACGGGATTCCCGCGTCGTAGAGGGTCTTCTTGTACACCTGGGCGGCGGGCTTGCCGTCGATCACGATGCCGGGGTTGCCGTCGGGTTCCAGCAGCAGTTCGACGCCGTCCGGCGCGTCGGGCGAGACGACGGTCAGCCACTTGGCGTCGCCGACGGGGATGTCGGTCTTCTTCACGAAGCCCAGCACGTCGGTGTAGAACGCCAGGGCCTTGTCCTGGTCGTCGACCGGGATGCTGCTCACCGGAACGAACATCATCGCTCCCTCTCTGCTCGTCGGACCGTCGGGTGCACGGCGACCACGACCCGGTGCGCTCGCCCGCCAGCGGCGGACTCGTCGTGGTACTTCGCCACCAGCGACGTCACCGCCCCGGTCAGCTCCTCGGCGAACGCGGCGCGGTCGGCCGCGGAGGCGAACCGGACCTCGCCGTCCAGGGCGAACGTCGCGACCTCCTTGCGGGCCCGGCCCGCGCCGGTGATCAGGTCGCCCACGTCGCGGACCAGCCGCGCGGCCACCGCGAGCAGCCACCGCGCGGACAGCGGGTCGGGCGAGCGGCCCGGATCGGGCTCGACCGCGGCCAGCGCGTTCGGCGAGATCACGTACGAGGCCGCGGTCGCCCGCAGCACCCGTTCGGTGACGTTGCCCTTGCGCCGCTCCTCGACCAGCTCGACCAGCCCGTGCCGCTCCAGCGCGCGCAGGTGGTAGTTGACCTTCTGCCTGGTCAGCCCCACCTGCCGCGCCAGCGTCGTCGCCGAGCCCGGTTCGGCCAGCGCCGCGAGGAGCCGGGCGCGCACCGGGTCCAGCGCGACCTCGGCCGCGCCCGGATCGTCGATCACCGCTACGTCGTGCACCGGCACACCCTCGCACCGACAACTTTTGTTGTCAAGGCGAGCGCTACCCCAAACGGGCGATCAGCGCGTGCCACTGGACCTCGTCGCGCAGCACGCCGTTCCCGGCCCGCCCGAGGGTGAGCAGCGTGTCGGCCTCGTCGAGCCTGCTGCCCGCGCGGCGCTGGACGTCGAGCGCCCGCTCGGCCAGCTCGGCGGACCGCTCCCGGTGCCCGGTCAGGAGATCCGCCGCCGCGGAGGCGACGAGGGCTCGCGCGTGGTGCAGGACGTACCCGGTCTCGTGCGCCCGAGCGCGGGCCATGAGCGCGTGGGTCGCGGCGGCCGCGGCCTCGCCGCAGGACAGGTGCACGGCGGCGAGCCCGAGCAGGGCTTCCAGCTCCCCGTGCGCGAACCCGGACCGCCGGGCGTCCACCAGCGCGGAATCGTGCAGGTCCGCCGCTGCCTCCGGGCGGCCGAGCTTGCGCAGCACCCCGCCGAAAGCGTTACGGACGTCCAGCTCGAACAGGTGGTGCCCGTCGGCGAGTTCCCGCGCCTCGGCCAGCACGTCCGCGGCCTCATCGAGGTCGCCGCGGATCTCGCGGGCCTTGGCCCGCATCCGGAGGGCGGCTGCGAGTTCGTGGTCGAACGAGTGCCGAGTGCAGTGCTCGACGGCCCGGTCGACGTGCTGGTCGGCCGTGACCAGGTCGCCGAGGTGCAGGTGGCAGTCCGCGAGGCACTCCAGGGCCATGCCCAGGCCGCGGTCCGGTCCCCCGCACCCGAACGCGAGCCGCGCGCGGTCGAGGATCGCCGCGGCTTCGCCGATCCGGCCCTGGCCCATGCGGGTGGCGCCCAGGTTGATCAGCACCGTGCCCCGGTGGACGTCGATCCCCTCCTCGGCCCCGATCCGCTCGGCCCGGACCAGGTTCTCCGCCGCCGCCGACAGCGGACCCGTGCAGTAGCGCAGGATCCCGAGGTTGGACGACGCGACGAGTCGCCCGGTGGCCCAGCCCGCCGCCGTGCTGCGGGCGAGCGCCTGCTGGAAGTGGTCCGCCGCCGCCGAGTACTCCCCCTGCTGCCAGCGCAACGCGCCCAGGCTGTTGTGCAGCTGCGTCTGCGCGTGGGCGTCGCCGCTCTCCTTCGCCGCGCGCAGCCCGGCACGGGTGACCGCCTCCCAGTGCACCGCGCCACCGCGCGGGAAGTACCGGCGCAGCGCGACGGCCAACCGCCAGGCGTGCTCGCGCACCCCGCCGTCGGCCGCGCGCTCGACGACCGCGACGAGCGTGGGCGCTTCGGCGGCCAGCCAGTCCAGCGCCCGGTCACCGCTCTCGAACGGCGGCACGGGTCGCCGGGCGTCGAGCGCCTCCACGGCCAGGTCCGTGATCACCGCGTACCAGGCTCCGAGCCGGTCCAACGCGGCCTCGCCGTCCGGCCCGTCCTCGGCGACGGCCCGCTCGGCGGCGTACAGGCGCAGCAGGTCGTGGAAGGTGTACCGGCCGGGCGCGTGCTCGGCCACGAGGTGCGCCGCCGTCAGCTCCCGCAGCTCCGAACGCACGTCCTCGGTGCCCACCAGCGCGGCCACGGCGGGCTCGGTGAGGTCCAGCCCCGGCATGAGCCCCAACAGCCGGAACACCCGCCGCGCCCGCACGGGCAACCCGTTGTACGACAACGTGATCGCGGCCCGGACCGCCGTCTCCGCGTCCCCGGACACCGCCAGCTCGGCCAGCCGGTCCCCCGTGCGCAGCGTGGCCGCGTAGTCGGCGATCCGCAGTCCGGGGCGCCCCACCAGGTTCGCGGCTGCGATCCGCAACGCCAGCGGCAACCGCGCGCACAGCGCCACCACGTCCGCGGCGGCCTCCGGTTCGGCGGCGATCCTCGCCTGCCCCACCACCTGCTCCAGCACCACCAGCGCGTCCTCGGGCGTGAGCACGTCGAGCCCGATCCGCCGCGCGCCCTCCCGAGCCACCAGCCCGTCCAGCCGGTCCCGGCTCGTCACCAGCACCAGGCACCCCGGCGAGCCCGGCAGCAGCGGGCGCACCTGGACGGCGTTCGCCGCGTCGTCGAGCACCACCAGCACCCGCCGTCCCGCCAGCGCCGTTCGGTACGCGGCCGACGCGGCGTCCACCTCGGTGGGCACCTCGGTGGGCACCTCGGCCACGCCCAGGTCACCCAGCAGCCGGGCCAGCGCGTGCGACGGCGGCAGCGGCGACCCGGTCCCGCGCAGGTTCAGGTAGAGCTGGCCGTCCGGGAACCGGGCGCGGACGCGGTGCGCCCAGTGCAGCGCCAGCGCGGTCTTGCCCACGCCCGCCGCGCCCGTGATCGCGGCCACGACCACCGGTCCCGTCGCGACGGGCAGGGTGTCCAGCTCCGCCAGCACGGCGTGACGGCCCGCGAAACCGCCCAGCTCGGCGGGTAACTGGGCGAGCACGACGGGCGCGGGCGGGGCGAGGTCCGGCGCGGCGGTGAGGATCCGCCGGTGCAGCTCGCTCAGCTCCGGGCCGGGGTCGACACCCAGCTCGTCCCGCAACCGGGCGCGCACGAGCCGGTAGTGCTCCAACGCGTCGGCCTGCCGACCGTTGCGGTACAGCGCGAGCAGCAACTGCCCCGCCACCCGCTCGTCCAACGGGTGCCGCTCGGCCGCCGCCACCACCGCGGACAGCACCTCCGCGTGCCGTCCGGTGCCCAACAGCAGGTCGACGCGGTCCAGTTCCGCGGCCGTCCGGTCCCGCTCCAACCGCGCCCGGACGCCCTCGAACCAGGGTCCGTCCAAGCCCGCCAACGGCCGGTCCCGCCACAGCGCCAACGCCGTGTCGAGCGCCGCGAGCCGCGCCACCCCGTCGGTCTCGGCCCGTGCGGTGGCCAGGGACCGGTCGAACCGGTGCAGGTCGACGAGCAGCGGGTCGACCACGGCCACGTACCCGCCCGACCGGCGGCGCAGGCCGAGCCCCACCGACTCGGGCAGGGCGGACCGCAGCCGGGACAGGTAGCTGTAGAGCGCGTTCCGACCGGTCTCCGGCACGCGCTCGCCCCACACCCGGTCGACCAGCCGGTCGGCGGGCACGACCTGGTTGGCGTCGACCAGCAGCGCCGCCAGCACCGCGCGCTGCCGCGCGTGCCCCAGGTCGACCTCCCGCCCGTCGACCGTCGCCTCGACCTCGCCCAGCAACCGGAACTCCGCCCCCATCCCCCACTTGTAGCAGGCTCGGCGGCGGGCTCAGGGGACTTCGGGCGTTTCCCGGTCGGGCCCGGCCGCGCGTGCCCTGGTCAGGGCGATCAGCGACACCAGGTCGTAGGCCACGTGGGCGGCGGCGATCGAGGTGATCTCGGCGTGGTCGTAGGCCGGGGCCACCTCGACGACGTCGCCGCCGACGATGTCCAGACCGTTCAGGCCGCGGAGGATCTCCAGGAGCTCTCGGCTGCTGAGCCCGCCCGCCTCCGGCGTGCCCGTGCCGGGGGCGAACGCCGGGTCGAGCACGTCGATGTCGATCGACAGGTACACCGGGCGACCCGCGACCCGCTCCCGCAGCTGCTGGGCCACGTGGTCGACGCCGTTGCGGTAGACGTCGGCGGCCGTGACGATCCCGAAGCCGAAGCGCCGGTCGTCCTCCAGGTCCTTCTTGCCGTAGAGGGGACCGCGGGTGCCGACGTGGCACAGCGCCTCGGTGTCCAGCAGGCCCTCCTCGACCGCCCGGCGGAACGGGGTCCCGTGGGTGTAGTCCGCGCCGAAGTAGGTGTCCCAGGTGTCGAGGTGGGCGTCGAAGTGGATCAGCGCGACCGGCCCGTACCGCCGGGCGGCGGACCGCAGCAGCGGCAGGGTGACCGTGTGGTCGCCCCCGATGGTGACGAGGTTCTGCCCCTCCGAGGTCATGGCGAGCGCGGCGGCCTCGATGGTGTCGAGCGCCGAGCGGATGTCGAACGGGTTGACCGGCACGTCGCCCGCGTCGGCGACCTGCACGACCTCGAACGGGGCCACGTCCAGCGCGGGGTTGAACGGCCGCAGCAGCCGGGAGGCCTCGCGGATCCGGCTGGGGCCGAACCGGGCGCCGGGGCGGTAGGACACGCCGCTGTCGAACGGGATCCCCAGTACGGTGATCCCGGCGCGGCCGACCTCGTCGAGCCGCGGGATGCGCGCGAACGTGGCCGGTCCGGCGAACCGCGGGACGGTGGAGCTGTCGACGGGGCCTTGCGGGGTGGTCATCGGGTCTCCGCGTGCTGGTGGGTGGTCAGAGCTTCACGACCCGGTCGTTCACGAACTCGGTGATCCCGGCCGTGCCCAGTGCCCGGCCGAAGCCGGACCGCTTGACGCCGCCGAACGGGATCTCGGCCCGGGAACCGCCCGCCTCGTTGAGGAACACCATGCCGGCGTCGATCCGCTCGGCCACCGCCCGAGCGTGATCCGCGTCCGCGGAGAACACGCTCGCGCCGAGGCCGTAGGGCGTGTCGTTGGCCGAGGGCTTCCTCGACGTCGGCGGCGCGGTAGAGGACGACGACCGGGCCGAAGAACTCCTCGTGGTGCGACACCGTGCCGGGGGCGATGCCGGTCAGCACGGCGGGGCGGACGTAGGCGCTCGCGTGGTCCACGAGCGTGCCGCCGATGTGCGGCACGGCCCCACCGCGCGATCACTGGAGGTCGTGGGCGAGCGGTGGACCCGGCTGATCATCTGCAACCTCTTCTACGGGCTGCGCCGCTACACCGACATCCGCACCCGGATCGGCGTCTCCCCCGCGATCCTCACGCAGCGGCTGAACCGGCTCGTCGAGGAGGACGTCGTGGCCCGCGTCCCCGGCATCGGGCCCGCGGCCCGCACCGCCTGCTCGAACCGCTGAAGCGCTGAGCCGGGGTCAGGACCGGGCCCAGGCTCCTTCCACGACCGGGGAACGGTCGCGCAGCGGTTCCCACCAGTCGCGGTGCTCGGCGTACCAGCGCACGGTGTCGCGCACGCCCTCCTCGAACCCCACCAGCGGTTCCCAGCCGAGTTCGCGCCGGATCCTGGTGGAGTCCAGCAGGTAACGCCGGTCGTGGCCGGGACGGTCGGGCACCTCGTGCTTCAACGACGACGGCAGCCCCAGCTCGTCGAGCACCAGGTCCGCGATCCGCTCGACGCTGGCCTCCACGCCCGTGCCCACGTGGTAGGTCTCGCCGATCCGACCCCGGTCGAGCACGGCGTCGATCGCGCGGACGTGGTCGCGGACGTGGATCCACTCGCGGCGGTTGTCCTTGGACGCGTAGACCGGCAGCGGGCGGCCGTCCAGCGCGTGGGTGGTGAACAGCGGCAGCACCTTCTCCGGGAACTGGTGGGTGCCGTAGTTGTTGGCGCAGTTGGTGATCGTGACCGGCAGCCCGAACGTCTCGTGGTAGGCGCGGACCGCGTGGTCGGCGCCCGCCTTGCTCGCGTTGTACGGCGTGCGCGGCCGGTACGGGGACTCCTCGGTGAACGCCCGCTCGGCGTCGAGCGCCAGGTCGCCGTAGACCTCGCAGGTGGAGATGTGGTGGAAGCGCGCGACCCCGACCTGCCGGGCGGCCTCCAGCAGGGCCTGCGTGCCCAGCACGTTGGTGCGGAAGAACCTGCCGGGGTCGAGGACCGCGAGGCTGTTGTGCGACTCGGCGGCGAAGTTGACCACCACGTCCACGTCGTGGTCGCGCAGCACCCCCTCGGCGTCGGCGATGTCCGCGTGCACGAAGGTGATCCGGTCGCGGACGTCGGCCAGGTTCGCCTCGGTGCCCGCGTACGTCAGGGCGTCCAGCGCCACGACGGTGTCCTCCGGGTGGTCTCGCACCCGCTCGCGGACGAAGTGCGACCCGATGAACCCGGCCGCGCCGGTGACGAGGAGACGCATGTCAGCCTTCCTGTTCGGTGATCGGGGCGACGCCGGGCGGATCGGCGGCGGGCCAGCCGTGGAACTCCACGTCCAGCCGGAACCGGTGCCCGAGGTAGCGGTGCTCGGACAGGGCGACAGGCCGGTCGTCCGGGCCCACGGCGAGGCGGCGGACCAGCAGCACCGGAGTGCCCGCGGCCACCTCCAGCAGGTCCGCGACGCGGTCCGTGGCGGCCGTGGCGGCGATGCTCTGCCGGACCACGGCGATGGCCTGTCCTTGGCGGCGCAGGGTTTCCCACGTTCCGGGGTCCTCGGCGTCCGCACGGCTGACCGGCGCGGCCAACGCCAACGGGACCCACTCGGTGACCACGTCCAGCGGTGTCACGCCCGTCCGCCGCACGGTCTGGACGCGCAGCGTCTCCGCGTCGGCGGGAAGGGCCAGCAGGTGCGCCGCGCCCGCGGGCGTGGGGCCGTAGCCGTACTCGACGACCGAGCGCGCGAGGGGCACGCCTGCCTCGGCGACCGCCGACCCCGCGTGCTGGAAGGTGCCCAGCGCCAGGGACTGCCCGAAGGACGCGCCGGACACGACGTACCAGCCCGCGCCCTTGCGCGACGCCAGCAGCCCTTCCCCGCGGAGCTGTTCCAACGCCCGCCGCACGGTCACCCGGCTCACGTCGTAGCGGCGGCCCAGTTCGGCCTCGCTGTCCAACGCCCCGGTCGGCCCGTAGTCGCCGAGCGCGACCCTCTCCCGCAGTTCACCGGCCAGCCACGACGTCCGAGAACCTGTCATAACCTGTATCATACAGCGGCCGACAGGGCTTCCCGCGCCACCGCCGGTGGGCCAGGCTGGACGGATGCTGATCGTGACCGGCGGCCTGGGCCGGGTCGCCACCGTCCTGAGACCCGTCCTGCCGCCGGACACGCGCCTGGTCGACACCCGCCCCGGCGCGGAGCACCTGGACCTGTCCGACCCCGACCAGGCGACCGAGGCCGTGCGCAACGCCGACGCCGTCCTCCACCTCGCCGCGAACCCCAGCCCCGGCCAGGACCGGGACACGGCGTGGCGGGCCAACGTCGACGTCACGGACGTCCTGCTCCGCGCGTGCGGGGACCGGGTGCCGAGGATCGTGCTGGCCAGCTCGGTGCACGCGATGGGCTGGTACCACGGGGCGGGCGAGGAGTTGATCAGTCCGGAGTGGACACCCCGGCCGTGCTGCGCCTACGGCGAGAGCAAGGTCGCCGTCGAAGACCTCGGCAGGCGGCACGCCGAGCGGCACGGCGTGTCCGTCATCTGCCTGCGGCTGGGGTCGACCGGCTACCCGCTGCTCGAACGGCGGTACGCGAACATGCAGCTGTTCGACGACGACGCCCGGAACCTGGTCCTGGCAGCGCTGAGCGCCGACGTCCGGTTCGGCGTCTACTTCGGGGTCTCGGCCAACACCCCCGCCCGCTGGGACATGACCAACGCCCGGACCGACCTCGGCTACGAGCCGGTGGGCGACAGCGCGGTGCTCGACGTCCCCGAGGACCAGCCGTACCCGTTCCCCGACTGCCGGATGTTCGGCTAGCCCCGGTCAGGAGCCGGCGGGACGGCCCAGTCGGGCGCGCACCGAGCGCTCGACGAGCACCGGCACGAACGAGTGCACGCTCGCGTCGGCGAACCGGTCGCGCTCCTGCTCCACCGCGTGGTGCACGACGGCTTCCGCCGTGTCGCCGTAGTCGTCCACCAGCCGCTGTTCGAGCTTGGCGTACTGGACGTTCTCGTCCGCGGTCAGGTCGTCCATCGCGGGTGTGGTGGTCATCGTCGGCCCCGTTCGCTCGCGGATTCGGATCGATCACGGATGCCCGCACCACATTGCCGGTGAACGACTTCGCGATGAACACAGGATGAACGAGCGCGACGGATTTCACCTGATCGACCCACGTTCCGGCGGCCGTTCGGAGTTGAACCGGAGGCGAAGCTGCGGTGTACTCGAAGCGACGCCGCCGCGGGTGTCGACCCGAGCGAAGGAGTGCTGTGGTAAGCGTTGTCCGTGGTGTCGGGGCCCTGCCCCACGTCGGCAGGCTCGGGTTGGCAGGCAGGCCGGATCGCCGGGAGATCCGCCGCTGGATCCGGGGTGTGTGCGCCGCCCGACTGGACGTCCACACGCTCGTCGACGTCCTGCTCGTCACCACCGAACTGATCGAGAACGCCTACCGGCACACGTCCTGCCCGATCGAGGCGCGCATCGCGTGCGCGGACTTCGGTGTCATGGTCGAGGTCTCCGACGGCGACGCGGACCACCCCGCGGAGATGGCGGCCGCGGACCGCACGTGGGGCGGCCGGGGCGTCCAGGCGATGGTGGAGCTGGCGATCTCGTGGGGCGTGCGCGAGGAAGGTCCCGGCAAGACCGTGTGGGTGCTGCTGCCCATGGTGGTCCCCAAGGTGACCCCGCGCTCCGGCTGATCGACTACACCAGCAGGAAGACGACGACGGCCGACACCAGCGCGACGACCGTCCCGTCCACACCGAGCGCGCGGACGAGCCGACCGGACGACGCCGCCCGCTCACGGGTCCGGCGCAGGACCGCCGCCGCGTCGTCGGTGGTGAGGATCGAGTAACCCCCAGCGCGACCGGGCCGCGACCCACGCCCGCCACGGCGCAGACCTGGCGACCCGCGGGCAGTCGGACTTCCTTGAGCTGCACCGATTCGTGGGACGCTTGTCCTCCAGCAGCCCGCGCGGGACGAGCGACGGCCAGTCGGCCGCCGAGCCGCCGTGCAGCAGGCGCCGAACCTGCTCCGTGGCGACCGGGTCGTGGAGGGTCGGCGGCTCGGCCAGCAGGCCGGGGTCGATCAGCACCGCGCCCGACCGGTCGACCATCGCGGTCGGTGACGGCGAGGCCACGTCGAACAGGACGTCCCCTCCCCCGTCCTCGTCCGCGCGGCGCGAGGGCGACCGGGTGAGCCGCACCCGGAACCCCGCGCACTCCTCGCCGCTGACCGGTCCCACGACCGGGCCGCCAGGCCCGAACGCGGTCGTGCCGACGACGGCCACCCGCGACTCCCCGCCGCGCAGCTCGCCCAGCGCGATCGTCGGCGGCACGGGTGAACGGCGGACGTCAGCCGGTGTGCCCCAGCGCGGCGGACAGGTCCCGCGCGGCCGCGGACACGATGCGGCCGAGCTTGTCGAGCTGGGGGCCGATGCGCTCCTTGGGGGCGGAGACGTTGAGGGCCGCGACGACGCGCGCGGTGAAGTCGTGCACCGGGGCCGAGGCGGCGACGACCCCGCGTTCCAGCTCCTCGTCGGACGTGCTGTACCCGCGGTCGCGGATCTTCGCCAGTTCGGCGCGCAGGGTGTCCAGGTCGCGGATCGGGGAATCGGCCGTGCTGGGCCGGGGCAGGACGGCGAAGCCGGAGTGCGTCGACCCGACGTGCTCGCGCGGTTCGAGCACCGGTTCGTCACGGCCGTGCTCGGCGTACCAGAGCGCCAGCGACTCGGGGTCCCAGTCGCTGAGCAGCACGCGGCCGGACGGCGTGCACCACGCGGCGGTCGTGACGCCCTCCCAGCCGGTGGTCTTGAACTGGTTGGGGCTCAGCTCGCTCATCAGCGTGAGCACGTTGCCGCCGCGCAGGACGCACAGGTGCGCGGTCTCCCTGGTGACCTCCGCGACGTGCTTGAGGTGCACCCTGGCCTGCCGGGCGAGCGTGCCCTCGGCCGTGCGCGCCGCCAGCGCGTAGAGCCGCGACCCCAGCCGGTAGGTGAGCGTCTGGGCGTCGCGGTCGATCAGGCCCGCGTCGGCGAGGGTCGCCAGGGTGCGCGACACGACCGCCTTGTCCCGGCCGGTGAGGGAGGCGATGCGGACCACGCCGAGCCCTCCCGCCTCGACCGCCTCCGGTCGGCCGAGCACCTCCAGGACCTCGATGTCCCTGGCCAAACCCGCCGAGTTGCGCCGTGAGCCGCGCTGTTCCATGGTGGCAGCGTAAGTCGCGGTTGCCATACTGACAACGCCCGTTGTGCATAAGACCACGGCCTCCTTATCGTCCCGGTCCATCGGCAACGCGGCCGAGAAGGAGGGCACCCCGTGACCGGACTTCACCTCGTACGACTCGACGAATTCCTGGCCCGCCGCTGGGAGGACGTCGTCGACCTGACGCTGCAACACCTCGCCGCCGTGGCGATCTCCCTGGCGCTGGCCACCGCCATCGGTGTCCTCATCGGACTGCTCGTCTGGGACCGCCCGGTCCCCCGCGCGGTCTCGCTCACCGCGGCGGGCATCGCGATCACGATCCCGTCGCTCGCGCTGCTGGCCCTGCTGAGCCCGGTGCTCGGGCTCGGGTGGGTGCCGACCATCGTGTCGCTGGTCTTCTACTCGCTGCTGCCGATCGTGCGGAACACGGTGGTGGGCCTGCGGGAGGTGCCCGGCCACCTCGTGGAGTCCGCGCGGGGCATGGGGATGACGTCGACCCGCGTGCTGCTCACCGTGCAGCTCCCGCTGGCCTGGCCGGTGATCGTGACCGGCGTCCGGGTCGCCGCGCAGCTGACCGTCGGCATCGCGGCGATCGCGGCCTACGTCGCGGGTCCCGGTCTCGGCGTCTACATCTTCCGCGGCCTGTCGTCGCTCGGGTCGGTCAACGCCCTCAACTTCGCCTTGACCGGAACGCTCTGCGTGGTGCTGCTGGCACTGCTCATCGACGGCGTCTTCGTCCTCGTCACCCGCTACAGCACGCCAAGGGGCCTCCGTGTCTGAACCCACCGCAGGCGTCGGCATCGAGCTGAGCGACGTCACCAAGCGCTACCCCGGTCAGAAGACGGGCGCGGTCGAGAACTTCTCGCTGAAGGTCGAACCCGGCGAGCTGCTGATGTTCGTCGGGCCGAGCGGGTGCGGCAAGACGACCACGATGAAGATGATCAACCGGATCATCGAGCCGACCTCCGGCTCCATCACGATCGACGGCGAGGACGTGCTGTCGCTCAACCCCGACGAGCTGCGCCGCCACATCGGCTACGTGATCCAGCAGATCGGCCTGTTCCCGCACATGACCATCGCGGAGAACATCGGCACGGTGCCGAAGCTGCTCGGCTGGTCGAAGTCGCGGATCGCCGAGCGGGTGGACGAGCTGCTGCGCACGGTGGCGCTCGACCCGGCCGTGTTCGCCAAGCGCTACCCGAAGCAGCTCTCCGGCGGGCAGCAGCAGCGCGTCGGCGTGGCCCGCGCCTTGGCCGCCGACCCGCCGGTGATGCTGATGGACGAGCCGTTCGGTGCGACCGACCCCATCACCCGGCTGCGGTTGCAGGAGGAGTTCCGGCGGCTCCAGGCCGACATCGGCAAGACGATCATCTTCGTCACCCACGACTTCGACGAGGCCGTCCGGTTGGGCGACCGGATCGCCGTGCTCAGCGAGCGCAGCCGGATCGAGCAGTGCGACACGCCCGCGAACATCCTCGCCGCCCCCGCCAACGACTACGTCGCCGGGTTCATCGGCCGCGGCGCCGGGCTGATGCGGCTCGCGCTGATCCCGATCGGCGAGGTCTCCCTGGAGGCTCCCTCCGCCGAATCGCCCGCGCTGGGCGTGGACGGGTCGCTGCGCGACGCGCTGGACCTGCTCGTGCTCACCGGGGCCGAGCGGGTCAACGTCACCGACGCCGGCGGCGCGGTGGCCGGGTCGCTCACGCACGCCGGGATCTCGGCCGCCCTCGGTGCCTCCCGCTCCCCCGCGGGGTCGGCGTCATGACCGTCCAGCTGAAGCGCCCGAGCTCCCTGCGCCACTTCGTCACCCCGGTCGCGGTGGTGGCGGTGCTCGCCGTGGTGTTCGCGTGGGTCGCCACGCTGGACCTCGACTCGATCGAGGCCCGCACGCTCAACGCGGGCTACCTGATCGACCGGACGCGGGAGCACCTCGTCCTCACCGTCGTCTCCTCGGCGCTGGTGGCGGTGCTCGCCATCCCCACGGCCGTCCTGGCGCACCGGGTGCGGTCGCGGGTCGTCCGCGCCATCGTCGTCACGCTCGGCAACATCGGCCAGGCCACGCCCGCCGTCGGCGTGGTCATCCTCCTCGCCATCGTCTGGCAGACCGGGTTCACCACCGCGCTGGTGTCGCTGGTCGCCTACTGCTTCCTCCCGGTGCTGCGCAACACGCTCACCGGCCTGGAGCAGGTCGACGCCGCCACCCGCGAGGCCGCGCGGGGCATGGGCATGACGCCGAACCAGGTGTTGTGGCGCATCGAACTCCCCCTCGCCTCGCCGGTGATCCTGGCCGGGCTGCGGACCGCGCTGGTGTTCTCCGTCGGTGTCGCCACCATCGCGACGTTCATCAACGCGGGCGGTCTCGGCGACATGATCGTCAACGGCCTGAAGCTCCAGCGGTTCTCCGTCCTGCTCGTCGGCGCGGTGCTCGTCGCCGCCATCGCGGTCCTCATCGACTGGGCCGCCGGCCTCGTCGAGGACCGGGTCCGCCCCCGCGGTCTCTGACCCCCGACTCCCCCACCCTCCCCTCGCACAACCGAAGGATTCGCCATGCCCAGAAACACCTCGGCACTGCTCTGCGCGATAGCCGCGAGCGCGCTCGTCCTGTCCGCCTGCTCCGGCTCCACCTCCACCGGCGAGGGGTCGAGCAAGGGCGACGAGCTCAAGGGCCTCACCGGCCAGATCGGCTCGAAGGACTTCGCCGAGCAGTACATCCTCGCCCACCTGACGACCAAACTGCTCAACGCCCACGGCGCGACGCTGGAGGCCAACACCAAGCTCGTCGGCTCCGCGAACGTCCGGCAGGCGTTGGAGAACAAGCAGTTCGTCGGCTACTGGGAGTACACCGGGACGTCCTGGATCACCTACAACAAGCAGACGCAGCCGCTCAAGGAGGCCAAGGCGCAGTTCGACGCGGTCAAGACCGCCGACGCCGCCAAGGGCATCGAGTGGGTCGCGCCCGCGCCGTTCAACAACACCTACACCTTCGCGATCCGCAGCGACAAGGCGAAGGAACTGGGCGTCACGAAGATGAGCCAGATCGCCAAGCTGCCCGCGGACCAGAAGACGTTCTGCATCGAGAGCGAGTTCTCCACCCGTGACGACGGCTGGCCGGGCGTCTCGTCCACCTACGGCTTCGACGCGCCGAAGGACAACGTGAAGCTGCTCGACACCGGCGTGATCTACACGGCGACCAAGGACGGCAAGGACTGCAACTTCGGCGAGGTGTTCGCCACCGACGGCCGGATCGCGTCGCTGGGGCTGACCGTGCTGGAGGACGACAAGGCCTTCTTCCCGATCTACCAGGGCGGGTTCACCCTCCAGGCGCAGGCGTTGAAGGACCACCCGAAGATCGCCGACGTCCTCGCGCCCCTGTCGGCGAAGCTGACGACCGACGAGATGCAGAAGCTCAACGCCAAGGTCGACGTGGACGGCGACGAGCCGGACAAGGTCGCCGAGGACTGGCTGACCGAGCAGGGGCTGATCTAGTCGTGCGGATCGGTGAGAGCTTCATCGGCGACGGCGTCAACGCCGCGCACGTCAACACCGTGGTCGGGCACCGGGACGGTCCGGCGGGCACCGCGTGGGCGACGGCGCTGGCCACGCCGAGCGCCGGGCACGTGCCGTTCGTCGCGGTCCTGCGGCCGTCGCTGCCGGTCAAGCCGCTGACGTTGTTCGTGACGAAGGCGGCTCCTGCGAGCGACGAGCACGGGCTGCTGATCTGGGGTCCGGCGCAGGCCGGGATCGCCGCGGGCGTGGCCGACGCCGTCGCCGCGGGGTCCATCCCGGAGGCCGACACGTCGACCCACGTGGTGATCGCCGCGGTGTGGGTCAACCCCGGCGCGGACGACGCGGACGCCGTGTACCGCAACAACCGCGAGGCCACGCGGACCGCGCTGGCCAACGGAGCGGCCGACCTGCCCGCGCTCGCCGACGTGCTGGCCGCGCGCGACGAGCCCTCCAACCCGTTCTACACGCCCGTGAAGGAGACCACCGCGTGACAGGCGACGCACAGCCCACCGTCGGGTTCATCGGCCTGGGCAGCATGGGGTCCGGCATGACCCGCAACCTGCAACGGGCGGGCTACCCGTTGGTGGTCAACGACATCCGCCGCGAGCAGGCGGACGAACTGGTCGCGGGCGGCGCGAAGTGGGCGGACACGCCCGCCGAGGTCGCCGCCCTCAGCGACCTGGTGATCACCATGCTGCCGACGCCCAAGCACGTCGCCGAGGTGGTGACGGGCCCGAACGGGATCCTGGCCGGGATCGCCGACGGCGGCACGTGGATCGACATGTCCACGTCGGTGCCCGAGGTCGCCGACGGCATCCGGCTCGCCAACCCCGGCCTGCGCGTCCTGGACGCCCCGGTGAGCGGGATGTCCACCGGCGCGGCCTCGGGGACGTTGCAGATCTTCATCGGCGGCGACGAGGCCGACGTGGTCCGCGTGCGCCCGGTGTTCGAGGCGATGGGGACCCCCGACCGGATCCTGCACGTCGGCGGGCACGGCGCGGGGTACGTGGTGAAGCTGATGATCAACCAGCTGTGGTTCTCCCACCTGGTCGCGACCGCCGAGGTGCTGGCGGTCGGCGTGAAGGCGGGCGTCGACCTGGGCGTGCTGCGCGACTCGCTGGTGGCCAGCCCCGCCAACAGCACGTTCGTGCAGCGCGACGTGCTCTCGGTGCTGGAGCACGGCGACTACGACGAGGGCTTCGCCATCGCGTTGGCGTGCAAGGACCTGGGCCTCTCGATCGACCTGGCCCGCTCGGTCGGCGTGCCGACCGAGGTGTCGGCGCTGGTCGAGCAGGTCTACCGGCGGGCCCGTGCCAGCTACGGCGACCGGGCGGGCGAGATGACGCCGGTGAGGCTGTACGAGGACTTGATCGAACGGGAGCTGCGGCTGTGACGACCGCCGAACAGGACCTGATCGCCGAGGTCCCCACCGGGCTGCACATCGACGGCGTGTGGAGCGCCGCGGCCGACGACCGCGTGTTCGAGGTGCTCGACCCCTCCACGGAGGAGGTGCTCGCGAGCGTCGCCGACGCCGGTCCCGCGGACGGGCTGCGCGCGCTGGCCGCCGCCCACACCGCGCAGGCGGCGTGGGGTCGGACCGCGCCGCGCGAACGGGCCGAGATCCTGCGGCGGGCGTTCGAGGCCGTGATCCGCCGGACCGAGGAGTTCGCGCTCCTCATCACCCTGGAGATGGGCAAGCCGCTGGCCGAGTCACGGGCCGAGGTCGCCTACGGCGCGGAGTTCCTGCGCTGGTTCTCCGAGGAGGCCCCGCGGATCTCCGGCCGGTTCTCCACCGCGCCGGACGGCCGCAACCGCCTGCTGGTGACCAAGAAGCCCGTCGGGCCGTGCCTGTTCGTGACGCCGTGGAACTTCCCGCTGGCGATGGCGACCCGCAAGATCGCGCCCGCGATCGCGGCGGGCTGCACGATGGTGCTCAAGCCCGCGGAGCTGACCCCGTTGACGGCGTTGCTGCTCGCAGAGGTGTTCGTCGAGGCGGGGCTGCCGCCGGGGGTGCTCAACGTCGTGCCCACCACCGACCCGGCCGCGCTGACCGGACCGCTGCTGGCCGATCCCCGGCTGCGCAAACTGTCGTTCACCGGCTCCACGGCCGTGGGCAAGCGGCTCATCGCCGGGTGCGCCGACCAGGTGCTGCGGATGTCGATGGAACTGGGCGGCAACGCGCCGTTCCTGGTGTTCGAGGACGCCGACGTGGCCGCCGCCGTCGAGGGCGCGCTGGTGGCCAAGCTGCGCAACGGCGGTGAGGCGTGCGTGGCCGCGAACCGGTTCCTCGTGCACACGAGCGTGGCCGAGGAGTTCACCTCCCGGCTGGCGGCGCGGATGCGCGAGTACCCGCTCGGCCGTGGCACCGAGGCGGCGGCCCGGATCGGCCCGCTGATCGACGCGAAGACCAGGACCAAGGTGTCCGAGCTGGTGGCGGACGCCGTCGACAAGGGGGCGACCGCGACCATCGGTGGGAAGTCGTTGGACGGCAAGGGGTTCTTCTACGAGCCGACCGTGCTGGTGGACGTGCCCGCCGACGCCCGCATCCTGGCCGAGGAGGTGTTCGGGCCGGTCGCGCCGATCACCACGTTCACCACCGAGCAGGAGGCCGTGCGGCTGGCGAACGCCACCGAGTACGGGCTGGTCTGCTTCGCCTACACCCGTGATCTGGACAGGGGTTTCCGGCTGGCCGAGGACCTGGAGACCGGGATGCTCGGGCTCAACACGGGCGTCGTGTCGAACCCGGCGGCGCCGTTCGGCGGCGTCAAGCACTCCGGGCTCGGGCGGGAGGGCGGCGCCGAGGGCATCGAGGAGTACCTCGAGACGGTCTACGTCGCCGTGGCCGACCCGTTCGCGACCCGCACCGATGAGAAGGCGGGGAACGCCTGATGAACCTCGACGACTTCGGCCTTGACCTGTTCTCCCTCAAGGGGAAGAACGCGATCGTCACCGGTGGCAACACCGGGCTCGGCCAGGCGTTCACGCTCGGGCTCGCCAAGGCGGGCGCGGACGTGTTCGTGCCCAGCGTGGTGTCCGACGACGGCGAGACCCAGCGGCTGGTGGAAGCCGAGGGCCGCCGGTTCGGCTTCACCACGGCGGACATCACCCGGCCGGGCGTGTGCGCGGACGTGGTCGACCAGTGCGCCGCCCAGCTCGGGTCGGTGGACATCCTGATCAACTCGGCGGGCATCAGCCTGCTCGACGACGTGGAGTCGTTCGACCGGGCCAAGTGGGACCCGATGGTCGCCGTCAACCTCACCGCGGCGTTCGAGATGGCGCACGAGGCGACCCGGCACATGATCCCGCAGAGGTCCGGGAAGATCATCAACATCGCGTCGCTGTTCTCGTTCCTCGGCGGCCGCTCCTCCCCCGCCTACGCGGCGACCAAGCACGGCATCGTCGGGTTCACCAAGGCCTACTGCGACGAGCTGGCCGAGCACAACATCCAGGTCAACGCGGTGGCACCGGGCTACTTCGACACGAAGATCACCGAGGCCACGCGGTCCGATCCCGACGCCAACCGGCGCATCGTCGAGCACATCCCCGCCGGGCGCTGGGGCGAGGTCGGCGACCTGATGGGCGCCGTCGTCTTCCTCGCGGGCCGCGCCTCCGACTACGTCAACGGGCACGTGCTCGTCGTCGACGGCGGCTACCTCGTCCGCTGAGCCACCCCCTCCACGAAAGCGAGACCGCACGATGACCACCCTCCCCGCCCCGACGCCGTCCACGGCGTCCGCGGCCGACCTGGACCGGTCCGAGATCGTCGCCGGGCTCGTCGAGCTGCTCGGCAGCGCGAAAGTGAGCGTCGACGAGCAGGAGCTGCGCGAGGCCAGCGTGGACCGCTTCCGCAAGTACACCGCCGTGCACGGCATCTTCGACGGCCCGATCCCGGCGGCCGTGGTCCGGCCGTCGAGCACCGAGGAGGTGGCGGCGGTGCTGGCGTTCGCCGACCGGCACCGGGTGAACGTCGTGCCGCGGACCGGCCGCACCGCCACGGAGGGCGGCCTGGAGACGGTCGTGGAGGACACGATCGTGCTCGACGCGTCCACGATGGACGCGATCCTGGCCATCGACCCGGTGAACATGATGGCCACCGCCCAGTGCGGCGTTCCGTTGCAGCGCCTGGAGGACGCGCTGCGGGAGCAGGGCCTGACCACCGGCCACTCGCCGCAGTCCAAGCCGCTGGCCCAGATGGGCGGCCTCGTGGCCACGCGCTCGATCGGGCAGCTCTCCACGCTGTACGGCGGCATCGAGGACATGGTCGTGGGCCTGGAGGCGGTGTTCCCCGGCGGCGCGGTCAGCCGGATCAAGAACGTGCCGCGCCGCGCGGCGGGTCCGGACATCCGGCACGTGGTGATCGGCAACGAGGGCGCGCTGTGCGTCATCACCGAGGTCACCGTGAAGGTGTTCAAGTTCCAGCCGGAGCACAACCGGTACCACGGCTACCTGGTCGACGACTTCGGCACCGCTGTGGCGGGTCTGCGCACGCTGATCACCGACGGGTACCGGCCCTCGGTGTGCCGCGCGTACTCCCCGGAGGACGCGAACCAGCACTTCGCCCACTTCTCCCGCGGCAAGAACGTCGTGGTGCTCGTGGCCGAGGGTCCCGAGGGCATCGCACGGGCCACCGGGGAGGCGATCGAGGCCACGTTCGCGTCCGCCGAGGCCGTGGACCCGGCGTTGATCGAGGACTGGTTCGACAACCTCAACTGGGGCCAGGACAAGATCGACGCGGAGAAGCGGTCCATGCTCGACACCAGCCACCTCGGCTACACCACCGAGGTGTCCGTCGACTGGTCCCAGGCCGCGCCGCTCTACGACGCCGTGCTGCACCGGATCCGCGCGGAGTTCCCGCGCGTGGACGACCTCACGATGCTCGGCGCGCACTCGTCGCACAGCTACCAGACCGGCACGAACCTGTACTTCGTCTACGACTACGACATCGACTGCCCGCCCGAGCGGGAGATCACCGAGTACCACATCCCGCTCAACGCGATCATCGTCGAGGAGGCGCTGCGGCTGGGCGGGTCGATGGTGCACCACCACGGCATCGGCAAGTACCGCACGCCGTGGACGCGCGTGGAGCACGGCACCGCCTACCGGATGTTGGAGGTGCTCAAGCGCGGCTTCGACCCCAACGGGATCATGAACGCGGGCACGATCTTCCCGCTGGAGACCGCGTGACGGCGTACCTGGTCGCGATCGACAACGGGTCGCAGAGCACGAAGGTGTCGATCGTCGACGAGACCGGGACCGTGCACGCCTCGGCACGACGACCGCTGCGGCCCTACGCCCATCCCGGTCCGGGCCGGGTCGTGCACCCCGACGACGACGTGTGGGACTCGATCGCGAGCACCTGCGCCGAGGCGATGCGGGGCTTCACCGGCGACGTGTCGCTCATCGCCGGGGTCGGGCTGTGCACGATCCGGTTCTGCCGCGCCCTGCTCGACGACGGCGGTCGGCTGCACGAGCCGGTGCTGAGCTGGATGGACGACCGCCTGGCGCGCGCCCAGGACCCCGACCCGGCGATCCGGCACGTCACCACGTCCTCGGGTTACGCGACGTTCCGGATGACCGGGCGGCTCCGGGACACCGCGGGCAACTACCAGGGCGTCTGGCCGATCGACCACACGACGTGGCGGTGGTCCACCGACCCCGCGCGGTACGCCGAGACGGGGATGAGCCGGGAGCAGTTGTTCGAGCTGGTCGACCCCGGCGACCTGCTGGGGCACGTGACCGGGGAGGCGGCGGCGGTGACCGGCCTGCCCGCCGGGCTGCCGGTGTTCGCCACCTCCAACGACAAGGCCGTCGAAGCGCTCGGCAGCGGCCTGCGCCGCGACGACGAGGTGCTCGTGTCCCTGGGCACGTACATCGCCGCGATGACCACGGGTGACCACCACGCCGTGGACGACTCGGGCCGCTTCTGGACCAACTTCGCCTCGGTGCCGGAGAGGTACCTGTACGAGAGCGACGGCATCCGCCGGGGCATGTGGACGGTCAGCTGGTACCGCGACCTGGTCGGCGCGGACCTCGACGACCTGACGGCGGGCGCGGCGGCGGTCCCACCGGGCAGCGGCGGGCTGATGACCGTCCTGGACTGGCTCGCGCCCACCGACCACCCGTACCGCCGCGGCGCGCTCCTCGGCTTCGACGGCAGCCAGGGCAGGCACCACGTGTACCGGTCGGTGCTGGAGGGGATCGCGCTGACCATGCACCGGCACTGCACGGCACTGGGAACGGCGCTGGGCCGGGACTTCACCGACGTCGTCCTGTCCGGCGGCGGCTCCCGCTCGGACCTGATGGCGCAGGTCTTCGCCGACGTCTTCGCCCGCCCGGTCCGCCGCACCAGGATGAGCGACGCGGCGGGCTTGGGCGCCGCCATCTGCGCCGCGGTCGGCAGCGGCGTCCACCCGGACTGGGACACGGCCGTGGACGCGATGGCCACCACGTCCGACCTGGTCACGCCGACCGCGGACGGCGTCCGCGCCTACGCCGCCATCGCACCGGGGTACGCGCGGATCACCGAGTTCACGGACCCGCTGTTCGCCGCGCTGGCCGGTGGTTGACGAACCGGACACCGGTGAGGAGCATGGCCGCATGATCGTCCACCGGGAGCCTGTCCCTGCGTAGACCGCCCCAGCGCGGACCTCCGGAACGGCGGGAGCACCAGCCACCCACCCGCCCGACCCCGGAGACGAGCATGACCGACAGGACCGAGCTCGACCAGCAGATCTGGCAGGCCTACGAGCACGCCTACCACGCGCGCGACACGGCCGCGTTCCTCGCGCTGTACGACCCCGGCGTGGTCCGCGCGGGCGGCCCCGCCAAGACCGCGTCCGACCACTCCGCCCTCGCGGCCGACACCGCCGCGTGGTTCGCCGAGCTGGCCGACCGGGGTGATGACGTCGCCATCGCGTTCCGGTTCACCGAGCGGATCGCCGGGAACGGGACGGCCAGCGAACGCGGCGTCTACCGCCTGACCGCGACGCGGGCGGACGGGGAGCGGAAGGTCCTCCACGGCCGCTTCCACGTGTTCAGCCGCCGGGTCGGCGGGCGGTGGCGCATCGTGGCCGACTACGACTCCGACGAGGGCGGGACCGTCACCGCCGAGGACTACGACGCGGCGCTCGCGCTCGACGACGACTCGGCCTGGCCGTCGGGGCGTCCCCCCGTGGAGTGACGCCGCGGGGGTCGTCGCTCGAGAGGATGGCACGCGCACGACCACCGTCCACCGACCGGAAGCACCCCTGTGACCACTACAGCCGACACCATCGACCGCTTCGTCGACTGCTTCAACCGGCAGGACCTCGACGACGCCATGTCGTTCTTCGCCGACGACGCCGAGTACCTCCCCGGTGACGGGAAGACCCACCGCGGGCTCGTCGAGATCCGGGCGGCGTTCGCGCCGCTGTTCGCCGGGAAGTTCGGCCTGATCACGTTCGACGAGCACGACCGGCTCATCGACGAACCGGCCCGGCGCGCTGCCATCCGCTGGACCTGCCGCCTCGACCTGTCGCCGGAGCACGCGCGCGGCCCGAGGTCCGTCCAGCGCTGGTTCCTGCGCACCGCGTACGGCAGGCGGATCAGCTGGGAGGGAACGGACCTCTTCCACTTCGACGACCAGCTCCGGATCACCGGGAAGTACACCTACGGCAGCTTCCGCCGACCGATCATGGTCAAGGACGCCACCTGAGCCCGACCCGTGGCGGCCACCCCGAGGAGGTGGCCGCCACGGGACTTCTCACTCGGCCAGCGACAGCGCCTTGCCGGGGCAGATGTGCACGGCTTCCCGAGCGTGGTCGAGCTGGACGCCCTCCACCTCGTGGACGAGCACGACCACCGTGCCGTCCTCCTCGCTCTGGTCGAACACCGCGGGCTCGGTGAGCACGCACTGCCCGGCCCCCACGCAGCTGCCGGTGTCGGCGATGACCCTCATGCGAACCCCTCCCTCACCACGTGACCGGCAGCGAGTGCATGCCGTAGATCGCGGCCTCGTCCTTGAACGCCAGCTTCTCCACCGGCTCGGCCAGCGCGAGTCCGGGGATCCGGCGGAACAGCGTGTCGATGACGATCTGCAGCTCCATCCGGGCCAGGTTCTGGCCGAGGCACTGGTGCGCACCGAAGCCGAACGCCACGTGGTGGCGCGCTCCGCGCTCGATGTCCAGCGCGTCAGGGTCCTCGAAGGCCTCCGGGTCGCGGTTGGCCGAGTAGCCCAGCCCCAGCACGCCCTCGCCCGCGCGGATCGTGACCCCGCCCAGCTCGACGTCCTCGGTCGCCACGCGCGCGGTGACGGTGTCGACGATGGTGAAGTACCGCAGCAGCTCCTCCACCGCCGACAGCGTCTTCGACGGGTCCGCGGTGACCTTGGCCAGCTGGTCGGGGTTCTCCAGCAGCGCCACGGTGCCGAGCGAGATCATGTTCGCCGTGGTCTCGTGGCCCGCGACCAGCAGCAGGAACGCCATCGCCACCAGGGCCTCGTGCCGGTAGTCGCCCTGCTCGCGACCCTTGAGGATCTGCCTGCCCAGCAGGTCGTCCTCGCTGGGGTCCTTCTCCTTCACGTCGATCAGGTCGCTCAGGTAGCCCTGGATCGCCTGGAACGCCGCGAACCGCTGCGGTCCGGTCGACACCCGGCTGATCATCGTCGAGGTGTGCTGCTGGAAGAAGTCGTGGTCGCTGTAGGGGACCCCGAGCAGTTCGCAGATCACCAGCGAGGGCACCGGCAGCGAGAGCTCCCGCACCAGGTCCACCGGACCTTCGGAGGCCAGGACCGCGTCGATCCGCTCGTCGACGATCGCCTGGATGCGCGGACGGAGGGCCTCCATCCGCCGCACGGTGAACTCCCCCAGCACCGCGCGCCGGGCGGGACCGTGGTGGGGCGCGTCCATGGAGATCAGGGACTTCTCGACCTTCTCGCCCTCCGGCCGCAACCGGCCGCCTGCGACCATGACCGGGAAGTTCGGGTTCTCCCGGTCGGAGCTGAACCGGGGGTCGGACAGCACCGCCCGCACGTCCTCGTGCCGCGAGACGGCCCACGCCCACTTCCCGGTGATCAGCCGGACCTTCGCGATCGGCTCCTGCTCGCGGAGTTCGGCGTACTCCGCGGGCGGCGAGAACGGGCACTCGCGGGCGAGCGGGAACTGCTCGGGCCGGATCGGGGCCGCTTGCGTCATCGGTGTTCTCCTCGTTCGCCAGGTGACCGGCAGTTCCTGCGGTCACGATCGGTCCACGGGGATCCCGTCAGGTCGTGTCCGCCCCCGTGCGAACCGTGAGTATACGGAGGATTACCTTCCGCTTCCTTCGCCAGGGTAGCGAAGCGGACGAAAACCGTCCACCTACTTCGGGGTAAAACTGCGGGGTTTTCCGCTGTGTCCGGTTTCATTTCGCCGTGCGACAATCGGCCCCCGGTCCGATCGGAAAGGCACAGCCAGATGGCAGTCGACCCCGCCATGCCCCTCCGTGCCGACGCCCAGCGCAACCGCGACCAGATCATCGCGGCGGCCAGGACGATCTTCGTCGGCCAGGGGCCGGACACCCCCATGGAGGAGATCGCGCGCGCGGCCGGGGTCGGCGTGGGCACGCTCTACCGGCGGTTCCCCGACCGCGAGACGCTGATCCGCGAGGTCGCGCGGGACAACTTCGCACGGGTGCTGGCCGAGGCGCGGGCCTCCATAGAGGAGGAGCCGACCTCGTGGGACGCGCTGGTCCGGTTCGTCCGCTTCTCCCGCGAACTCCGGCTCAGCCTGCACCTCGCGGTGATCTCCGAGCAGGCGGGCGCGATCATCCGCGACGACCCGGAGACCGAGCGGTTCCGCCGACTGCTGCTGATCGACCTCGACCACATGGTCAAGGGCGCCCAGGCGGAGGACCGCCTGCGGCCCGACGTCGGCACCGGCGACGTGGCGATGCTGTTCCTGCTGCTCATGCGACAACTGCCCACCAAGCTGACCGCGATCGAGAACGCCATGGACCGCTGCCTGGCGCTGGTGTTCGACAGCCTGCGGATCCATCCCGGCCACACCCCCCTGCCCGGCAGGCCGATCACCCACGACGACTTCCTCCGCTGAGGACCGTCAGGCCCAGGTGACCGGCAGGCCCCGAAGGCCCAGGATGTCCACGTTCTCGCGCGGCTCCACCTCGTCCGGCGCGACGGCGAGCCGCAGCGCCGGGAAGCGGGCGAACAGCGCGGGCAGGGCGACGCGGAGTTCGACGCGGGCCAACTGCTGGCCGAGGCACTGGTGCACGCCGTGGCCGAAGGCGAGGTGGCCCGTGGCCCGCCTGGTCGGGTCCAGGGTGTCGGGCGCGACGAACCTCGCCGGGTCGCGGTTGCCCGCCTCGACGGAGAGCGTGACCGTCTGACCCGCCCGGACGAGGGTGCCGTCCAGGTCGACGTCCTCCAGCGCGGTCCGCGCCAGGGTGGGGACGATGCTCAGGTAGCGGAGGAGTTCCTCGACCGTGCCGTCCGGGTCGTCGTGCAGCGCGGCGGCCTTCGGGGGTTCGGTCAGCAGCGCGAACGCGCCCAGCGCGATCATGTTCGCCGTCGTGTCGAGGCCCGCCCCCAGCAGCAGCAACGCGATGGAGGTCAGTTCCTCCTCGGTGAGGTCGGTGGTCGCCAGGTCGCTGAGCAGGTCGTCGGTCGGGGTGGCGCGCTTGGCCAGGACCAGGGCGTGCAGGAAGCCGCCGATGGCGTTCATCGCCTCCCCCTGCTCGTCGGCGGTGGCGGTGTGGTCGTTGAACGTCGCCGTGTGCCGCAGGAAGAACTCGCGGTCGGTGTAGGGCGCGCCGAGCAGTTCGCAGATCATCAACGCCGGGATCGGCGTCGCGAACGCGGTCACCAGGTCGGCCGAATCCCCTTGGCGCGCCATGGCTTCGAGGTGTTCGGCGGTGATCTCGGCGGCGTGGTCGGCGAGGCCGCGCATCCGGCGGACGGTGAACTTCCCGGTGAGCAGGCGGCGGTAGCGGGTGTGCTCCGGCGGGTCGAGGCTGATGAACATGCCCGGCTGGACGGGCGGCGGGCCGTCGAGTCCCGGTCGCGGCACGGGCGAGTGCTGGTGTTCGGGCCGGGTGCTGAACCGCGGGTCGGAGAGGACCGCGCGGATCGCGTCGTGGCCGGTGGCGAGCCAGCCGAGGTGGCCGTCGGGGTAGAGCATCGGGCGCAGCGGTGCGTCTTCGCGCAGCGCGGCCAGTTCGGTGGGCGGGTCGAACGGACACCCGGCGGGGCGGGTCGTCGGCATCGCCGTGATCGGGTCGTGCATCTCTTCTCCCCCAAGGAGTGCGGTCAGGCCGTGCGGGCGTAGAGCTTCTTGGCCCAGAGGTAGCCGCCGAGGGCGATGGCGGCGCACCAGGCGACGGCGAGGGCGGCGCTCGCGCCGATCGGGGTGCCGAGCAGCAGGCCGCGGAGCGTCTCGATGACGGGCGTGAACGGCTGGTACTCGGCGAACCAGCGCAGGCCGGTCGGCATGGAGTCGGTCGGCACGAAACCGCTGCCCAGGAACGGGAGCAGGATCAGCGGCATCGGCAGGTTGCTCGCCGTCTCGACGCTCTTGGACACCATGCCCAGCGCGACCGACAGCCAGACCAGCGCGAACGTGAGCAGGGCCAGGACACCGATCACCGCGAGCCACTCGACGGGCGAGGCCTCGGGGCGGAACCCGATCAACAGCGCGACCGACAGGACGATCGCCAGGCTGATCAACGTCTGGACGAGGCTGCCGAGCACGTGCCCGGTCAGCACGGAGGCGCGGGAGATCGCCATGGTGCGGAAGCGGGTGACGATGCCCTCGGTCATGTCCATGGCCACGGAGATCGCCGTCCCCTGCGCGGCGGACGCCACGGTCATCAGCAGGACGCCGGGCACGAGGTAGGCGATGTAGTCGGCCCGACCGCCGGTCGGGCCGCCGAGACCCGCTCCCAGCGCGCCGCCGAAGACGTAGGCGAACAGCAGCAGGAACACCACGGGCATCCCGGCGAGCATGAACGTCAGGGACGGGTAGCGCTTCATGTGCCGGAGCTGGCGCCGCAGCATCGTGGCGGAGTCGGCGAGGGCGTGCGCGGTCATGGCGTGAGTTCCCTTTCAGGCTGGGGCTTTCCGGTGAGGGCGAGGAACACGTCGTCGAGGTCGGGCGTGTGGACGGTCAGCTCGGCCACGTCGACGGCGTGGTCGTCGAGCCGGGCGAGCAGGCCGCGCAGCGACGCCACTCCCCCGTCGCTGGGCACGCGCAGCACGAGAGCGTCGTCGTCGCGGGGCACGTCGCCGAACGCGCGCACGGCCGTGTCGAAGCTGAGCGGGTCGGCGAACCGGAGGCTGATGTGCCCGCCGGGCACGAGTCGCTTCAGCTCCTCCGCGGTGCCGACGGCGACCAGCTTCCCGTGGTCCAGCACCGCGATCCGGTCGGCGAGCTGGTCGGCCTCCTCCAGGTACTGCGTGGTGAGGAAGATCGTCGTGCCCGCGGCGGCGAGGTCGCGGATGAGCTGCCACATGTCGCGGCGGCTGCGCGGGTCCAGGCCGGTGGTCGGCTCGTCGAGGAAGACGACGCCGGGGTCGCCGACGAGGCCCATCGCGAGGTCCAGCCGACGGCGCATGCCGCCGGAGAACGTGGAGGGCAGGGCCTTCGCGGAGTCGGCGAGGTCGAAACGTGCGAGGAGCCCGGCCGCGCGCCTGCGGCCCTCCTTCTTGCCCAGGTGGTGCAGGTCCGCCATGAGGATGAGGTTCTCCTCGGCGGTCAGGAGGTTGTCGACGGCCGAGAACTGGCCGGTGACGCCGATCGCGGCCCGCACGGCGTCGGGCTCGCGGGCGGGGTCGTGGCCCGCGACGCGGACCTCGCCGCCGTCGGCGTCGATGAGGGTGGACAGGATCTGCACGGTGGTCGTCTTGCCCGCCCCGTTGGGGCCCAGCAGGGCGAAGATCGAACCCCTCGGAACGTCGAGGTCGATGCCGTCGAGCACGACCTTGGACCCGTAGGACTTGCGCAGACCGGTGGCGGTGATCGCGTTCATGGGGATTCCCCTCGTGGTCAGGAGCGGTGGATCGCGATGTCGCCGAACGAGGTCTGCGCGCGGACCTCGACCGTGAGCGAGCGGTCGGGGCGGGACGGCGACTCGTCGAGGGAGTTGCGGACGCGACCGCTGGAGGTGTTGACGTCCAGCCAGGCCGCGGTGTCCTCGCCGATGCCCACCTCGATGTCGCCCATGGAGGACTTGAGGACCACCGAGCCGCTGCGGACCTCGCCGATGCGGATGGCGCCGTTGGCGGTTTTCGCGTCCACGCCCGCGGCGGCTTGGGTGACGGAGATGTCGCCGTTGGAGGAGCGGGTGCGGAGATCGCCGTCGACCCTGCCGATGGTGGTGGGGCCGTTGGAGTTCTTGACGGTCGCGGTGCCCGTGACCTGGTTGACGGTGAGGGTGCCGGAGGCGGTGGAGATGTCGGCGTCGCCGTCCACCGCGTCGACGGTGACGTTGCCGGTGGAGGTGTGGAGGCGGAGAGGGCCGGTGTGGTCGGCCTCGACGTTGCCCAAGCCGGACTTGAGCCTGCACTCGCCCAGGTGGCCGGTGAGGCGGAGGTCGCCCATGCCGGTGTCACCCCGGACCTGCGAGCCGGTGGGGAGTTGGACGTGGACCTGGACCGAGCGGGTCTTGCGGAGGCTCGGGAGGGCTCGGGGGCGGGAGGACTTGATCAGGAGCTTGCCGTCCTGGAACTCGACGCGGGTCTGTTCGGCGGCGTGGATGTCGCTGGCGTCGGTCGTGTCGCTCGGGTGGATTTCTACGACGGTGTCGGTGCGGTCGGTGGCGGTTACTCGGACGTCGCCGCTGTAGAGGTCGATGGTGGCTTCGATGGGGGTTGGGGTGTCGAAAATGGGCATGGCTGTCCCCTTGGAGGGTGTTTGGTGGGTGTTTTGGCTGGTGAGCGGCTTGGGCTACTGGACCCAGCCGGTGAAGCGGTTTTGGCCGCGTTTGCCGCCGGGGGTGTCATGGCGAGGGGGCTGAGGGGTGAGGGCTGAGGTGGCGGCCCTTACTAGCCAGGCGTTGACCGAGCGGCCCTCTTGGGAGGCGGCTTCTTCGATCGCCGACTTGAGTTGTTCCGGGAGGCGGACGTTGATCCTGGACGTGGCGCCGTCTTCGGTGATCGTCAGTTCTTCTTGGCGTGGGGTTGCGACTGGCTGCTGGTCTTGGGGGTGGTCGCTTGGGGGGAGGGTGACTACGAAGTTCGGGTCGCGGCCGCGTAGGCGGAGTTCCACTGAGCCCGGGGCCAGGTCGAGGGTGATTTCGTCCGCTGCCGCGGAGAGGGTTTCCAGGAGGGTCAGGCGGATGGCCGACTCCAGGGAGGTGCTCAGGCGCTCGACCAGCGCACGGGCGTCTTCGCCGCCGCTCTCGGCTAGGAGGGCTAGTTCGCGGCCGAGGTTGTCTACGTACGTGGTCAGGTCCATGGCGCTACTGTGGCACATCCGTGGTGCCATGTGCAAGCCATGGTGGTGCCACTTTGGCTCAGGTGAGGTGTTCCATTGGTTGACCCTGAGCTTGGTCTGACGTTTGGGCGGACCCCGATTGCGCCAATTGTCCCACCCCCTTTCGTCTTGTCAAGGCTGGAAAGACGCCTTGACAAGACGAAAGGGGGTGGGGGCGCAAAAACAATCGGGGGCCGGCCGGGGTGGGGGTTGAAAGAACCTGCCGGCATGGTGCGGTTGGTACGCGGTGCGAGTGGCGGCCGGGGGCCCAAAAGGGCCCAGGCAGTCGGTCCCGGTGCGAGTTTTAGATCAGAAGAGAGAAAAAGTCCAGAGAGAGAGAGAGAGAGAGAGAGGTTAAGGGCGGCGGGCAGCCCAGATCGTTCGTTCGGTGCGTAGTGCTAGGTCGGGGCGGTTTAGGAGGCTGGATGGGGACTTGGTGTCCAGTAGGCGGGCCAGAGACTCCTGGTCGGCGGCGTCCAGGGTTTCTGTGACGTTGGTGCTGAGGCGCTTGAGGCCGGCTAGTGCGTAGCGGCCTACTGCGGGATTGTCTTTGGCGGTGATGGTTAGTGGGATTACGCGCTTGTCCTCCACTGTGAAGCCGGCGGCTTTGAGCATTGGGGACCAGTCTGCGCCTCTGTGGGGGACGTGGGTTGCGTCCAGGTGTGCCCTTGCCGCGTGGCAGCGTTCTTCCAGGCCTGGGCGGTCTTCTGGGGCGTCCGGGGGGAGGAAGCGGGGGAAGCCTGCCATTTCCACCAGGGCGAACAGGCCGCCTGGAGGGAGGAGGTTGTGGATCTTCCGTAGCGTTTGGTCGGGGGTGGCCGCGTGGTGGAGGTAGCCGGAGGCCCAGATCAGGTCTGGTGAGCCGAGGGTGGGCCAGTCGGTGTCCAGGTCGGTGTGGATGGTGTGGACTCGGTTTGTCAGGCCTTGGGAGTCGGACTTGGCGCGGAGTCTGGTCAGGTGGGGTTCTGACGCGTCGACTGCTGTCACCTCGGCCTGGGGGAACTGGGCTAGTAGGGCGAAGGTGCCCGCGCCTGTGCCGCTGCCCAGGTCCACCACGTGGTGCACGTCCTTCTTTATGGGGAGCCAGGCGGTGATGGTGGCGAGGTGGTCGGCCAGCACTTCCGCGTCCATGTCGAGGAGGTCGGCTTGGCCGTGGGTGTGCGGGTCGTGGGTGTGGTGGGTGTGGCTGTGGGGGGCGTGGGTCATGGGGGCACGGTAAGTCGATCAACCGGAAAAGGCAGGGGGGATCCCGGAGTGCGCAAGAAGGTGGTTCGTGGGGGTGCTTGACGCGCAAGGTCAGTGGTCGTCGTCTGGGCGTTGGTGGCCCTTGCGGGCGTCTCGGTCGAAGATCCCGAGGATTTCGCACGGGCCGCCCTCCGCGCCGATGGCGTGCGGGAGCATCGTGGGGAACTCGGCCGCCTGGTTGGTTTCCACGCGGAAGCGGCGGTTTCCCAGGAGCAGTACCGCTGTGCCGGAGAGGACTACCAGCCATTCGTGGCCCGGGTGGGCTCGGAGGCGGGCGGCGGTGTCCGGGGGTGGCGTTGTCATGCGTTGGCGTACTACTGACATGCCTGGGTCCGCTTTGACCGGCCAGCGCAGGAGGCCGTGGGCGCCGTCGATGATCGGGCTGGTGATGACGTCGTCGGTGGCTGTCTCGACCAGTTGGTCGAGGGTGGTGTCGAGGGCACGGGCCAGGGTGACCAGTTGATCCAGGGCCAGGCGGCGTTGGCCGTTCTCGATGCGGCTCAGGGTGGATTGGCTGACGTTGGCTCTGGTCGCCAATTCCTCCAGGGACCAGCCCTGTGCCACTCGGAGGGCGCGGATTCGTTTGCGTACGAGGCTGTCCATGTCGCCGTTGTCTTGCGTCATGGGCATGATGTTATGCCTCGTGCGCATGCCTGCTGGGTTTAGAGCATGCCTGCGGCGCGGAAGAGGCGGTCGTAGATCTCGTGGATCGTGGACTCCTTGCGGGCGTTGTAGTCCATGACCCGGCCGCCGCCGGGGATGGCCGCCTGCTTTGCGCGTTCGTAGAGGTCGCGGTCGTCCGGGTTGGCGCGCAGCCAGTCGCGGAACATGCGGAGGCGGATGGTTTCGGGGCTGTCGGGACCGAACACGTGCAGGTTGGCGTGGGGGTCGGCGAGCCTGAGGAGGCGGTGTTCGTGGAACGACGACTCGCGCACGGTGTGGACGTAGCCGAGGTTGACGAGGGGTGGGACGTACTTGTCCTCGTCGCGGGGGTCGGCGACGGTCAGGACGATGTCGATCACGTCCTTGGCGGACAGGCCCTCGACGGAGGTGGAGCCGACGTGGTCGAGGTCCAGGACCACGTCGCCCAGTGCCGAGCGGATTCCCGCGGTCAACGCGATGTAGCGCAGGGGCCAGGCCGGGTTGTACGGGGCCAGCACGACCGTCTCGGGTTGGGGTGGTCCCTGGACCCACGGGTCCTCGGTGGGGTCCGGTTCGTGGTGGCGGACGATCTCCTCGTTGGTGGGCATTCGACGCAAACTAGTGCACGTCGCCGTCAGGAGCGGAACGGGTTGAGGTCCTTCAGCGCGTCGATCAGCGGGGGTAGCCAGCCCAGGACCGCTTCGCGGAGGGCGGGTACGAAGATGATCACCGCCAGGACCAGCGCCACGTAGGGTGCGATGCTGCCCTTGCTCTTCGACGCCATGTGCCACAACCCCCGATCCGTCGTGCGACCAGCATCGCACGAGCGGACCGGGGGTTGTGGGCGTCATGGGGAGGTGGCGGGAAGGGGGTGTCGGGCTTCGTGGACTCGGCTGGAGGAGGCGAGGACCAGGAGGGCGAGGTTGGCGGCTGCTGCCGCGCCGAGGATGGTGGTGGCTGGGGAGATGAGGTCCGTGGTGGCGGCGGAGCCGAGTACCGCGCCTAGTAGTGCCGCGCCGATGGACGCGGCCAGTGCTGCTCGGCGGAGTGGGCGTGGGAGGTCGCGGGGTGCCCAGGCCAGGTAGGTGCCGATGCCGATCAGCAGGCTCACGCCGGGGGCGGTGGCGGTGGTGCCGGCCAGGTAGTCGTCCGGGTTGATGGTCCACACCGTGAGCACACCCAGGAACCAGCCGCCGAGGCCTAGCGGGATGACCGTCAGTACGCGGAGCCAGGTGCCTGCTCGCGGGCTGAAGCCGCCGTTCTTGCGGCGGCGGAGGGCCATCGCGGTGAGGATCAGCAGGGCCAGGGCTGTGATGGTGGTGGTGGCGGCTACCAGGAGCTTTGCGATCGTGGACATGGTTATCGGGACGGCGGCGAAGTCGACTGGGCGGGTGTCGAAGTGGGAGGCGTCTGCCTCTCCCCTGTCGAAGAACGTCGTGAGCAGGTGGGCGCTGGCTTCCGGGCGGTGTTCCCAGAAGTCGGCGGTGTGGCCCAGTTCGGGGAGGATCACCTGCTTGCCTCGGGACAGGGAGGGCAGGAGTTCGTTGGTGGCGAGTCGGGACGGGGTGGAGAAGTCGACCGTGCCGCTGACCAGGAGGGTTTCGACGTCGCTCGGGCGGACTGTGCGGTACTGGGCGTTGTCGGGGCTGTCGGGCCACACGGTGGAGAAGCCCTGGGGGCCGGTCCAGAGGAAGTCGGTCGAGGCGTTGCCGAGGATCGAGCCAGGGTCGCCGCCCGCCTCGTAGTAGCGGCGGGCGCTGGGGGCGTCGATCATGGCGAACGAGGCGAACTCGCCCCAGACGATCGAGTCCGGGAGGACGGCGTCGCCGAGGACGGACATCGCCCACAGTGCACCGGGGTCGCCGCTGAGGTAGGCGTCGAGCACGGTCGGGGCGTTGTTCGGGGCCGAGCCCCGGCCGTTGTGGTGCATGGCGTACTGGCTCAGGACGCGGACGGTGGTGTCCTTGATCCGGAAGGGGCCCCAGCGTTCGGGGATGGTCGTGGCGGTGGCTCGGACCGTGGCGGCGAGGTCCGGGGTTCGGGCGGCGCAGGCGGTGTCGGCCTGGCACAGCTTCGTGTACTGGGCGAACTGGGAGTCGGTGGTGCGCGGGTCCCAGAAGAGGTGGCCCGGTGGGTTGACCGACACCATCGCGGACCGGTGCAGCGAGTCGGGGTGGCGCCAGGAGTAGACCATGGCGGTGCGGGTGCCCGCGCTGGAGCTGAGCAGGTCGATCTTCGAGTAGCCCAGGGCGGCGCGGGCGGATTCCAGATCCTCGACGCGGTCGACGACCGAGTAGGAGGCGAGGTCGACGCCGTCCCGTTGGAGGCGGTCCCTGCACAACGTGAAGGCGCGGGTCGTGGCGGAGAGGGTCTTGGGGGCGGTCAGGTCGTCGGCGGCGTGCATGGCCCCGGCGACCTCGGGGCAGTCCAGCCGCCGCGAGCCGTCGACACCCCGGTAGCCGACGAGCACCACGTCGCGGGTGGCGTTGAGCCTGCTCGCCTGGGGGAAGCCGAGGTTCGTTCCGCCAGGGCCGCCGCCCAGGCGGAAGACCGGGGTGCCGGATCCGCCGGAGGCGGCCTTGATCCGGATCACCGGCAGCGCGATCAGGTCCGACGCCGGGTCACGGCGGGTCTCCGGCACCACGAGCGTGCCGCAGTCCGCCGCGACGGACCCGGCCTCGGTGTCGTAGTCGCACTCGTGGAGAGCCAGCGAGCCTGCTCTGGCCCCGTCGGGGACTGCGAGGGTCGACGGGGGTCGCACGGCCAGGTAGCCGAGCGAGAGCAGGAGACCGGCGGTCACCACGAGGGCGACGACGCGGGAACGGGGCAGGGCCATGTCGGAACCGTAGGAATTCCGGCGGTCTCGATCTTCCCTCCGCGGTCCTACCCCGTCTCCCCCTCCGGGGTGACGCGGGTCAGCGGCGGAGCACCTTGCGGGCCAGGAGGTTCCCGGCGAACTGGGCTACCTGGACGATGACGACGATGGCGATCACCGCCCCCCACGTGACCGCCGGGTTGAACTGGCGGTAGCCGTAGACCAGGGCGAAGTTGCCGAGCCCACCGCCGCCGATGACGCCCGCGATGGCGGACATGTCGACCAGGGCGACGAAGACGAACGTGTAGCCGAGGATCAGCGGGCCCAGCGCTTCGGGGATGAGGACGCCGACGATGATGCGCGGGCGGCTCGCGCCCATGGCCCTGGCTGCCTCGATGACGCCGGGGTCGACGCCGACCAGGTTCTGCTCGACGATGCGGCCGATGCCGAACGCCGCGGCCAGCGAGAGGGCGAAGATGATCGCCTTGTTGCCGATGCCGATGCCCACGACCAGCCGGGCCAGTGGTTGGACCGCGCCGATGAAGATGACGAACGGGATGGGGCGGAAGAAGTTCACCAGCAGGTTCAGGGCGATCGACACCGGCGCGTTGGCCAGCAAGCCGTTCTTGCGGGTGATGTAGAGCGCCACGCCGATGAGCAGGCCGCCGATCCCGCCGAACGCCAGCGTGATGCCGACGATGTAGAGCGTTTCCAGGGTCGACTGCCAGAACAGGCCTTGCAGTTCGATCAGCCGGTCCATCACGCCACCTCGGTCGCGGACAGGCCGACCCGGAGGCGGCCGAGGGCGCTGTCGATGGCGTCGTCCGGGCCGCGCAGCGCCAGGGTGAGGTTGCCGAACGAGCGGCCCTGGACGTCCTCCATGCCGCCGTGGACGAGTTCGAACTCGACGCCGCTCGACGCCAGTTCGGCGAACGCCCGCGACTGGGGCAGGGAGTCGTCGTGGAACGCCAGCGTCACCAGGCGGCCGGGGTGGTTGGCGCGCAACGCCTCCAGGGTCGCGCCGGTGGGGACGTCGGCGACCAGCGTGCCGACGAACCGCTTGGTCGTGGGGTGCTTCGGGTGGGCGAACACGTCGAACGCCGAGCCGTCCTCGACGACCCTCCCCTGTTCCATCACCACGACCCGGTCCGCGATGCTCTTGACGACCTCCATCTCGTGGGTGATCACCACCGTGGTGATGCCCAGCTCGACGTTGACCTTCTTCAACAGCCGCAGCACGTCCTGCGTCGTCTCCGGGTCGAGCGCGCTCGTGGCCTCGTCGGCGAGCAGCACCTTCGGCGACGTCGCCAACGCCCGCGCGATGCCGACCCGCTGCTTCTGACCGCCGGAGAGCTGGTCGGGGTAGCTGTGCGCCTTGTCCGCCAGCCCGACGAAGTGCAGCAGCTCCGACACGCGCCGCTGGTGCTGGTCCTTCGGCACCCCGGCGATCTGCAACGGGTAGGCGATGTTGCCCCACACCGTGCGCGAGGAGAACAGGTTGAACTGCTGGAAGATCATGCCGATGCCCAGGCGCACCCGCTGGAGGCGGCGTTCGGACAGGCCGGTGATCCGCGTGCCGTCGACGGTGATCGTGCCGGAGGTCGTCTTCTCCAGCGCGTTGATCAGCCGGACCAGCGTGGACTTGCCCGCGCCGGAGTAGCCGATGACGCCCGCGATCTCGCCCGCCTCGACGTGCAGCGTCACGTCCTCCACCGCGCTCACCGGGGTCGCGCCCCGGTGAGCGCGCGGGAAGACCTTGGACACGTTGTCCAGTTCGATGATGGCCACCGGGCTACTTCTTCTTCTCCGCGGTGATCTTCTCGACCTCGGTCAGCGACGCGCGCAGGTCGTCGGCCGAGGTCTTGGCGAACACCGCCGTGCCGCCGGACACCTTCTTCACGCCGTCGCGCACGTCCTGGCTGTTCTGGTAGATCTCGACGAGCTTGGCGTAGGTCGGGTTGTCCTTGTCCTGCTCGCGCGCGGCGAAGATGTTCACGTACGGGACGGCCTTCGGGTCGGCCGGGTCGTCCTTGGCGATGGCCTTGTCGAACGACAGGCCCGCCTTCTCGACGAAGTCGTTGTTGATGATCGCCGCGGCCAGGTCGTCCAGCGAGGTGGCGGTCAGCGCGGCGTCGAGCGCCGTGACCTTCACCTTGGACGCGGACTCGTCGACGTCGCTCAGGTCGGAGAAGATCGTGCCGCCGGACTTGAGCTTGATCAGCCCGGCGGACTGGAGCACCAGCAGGCCGCGGCCCTGGTTGCTCGCGTCGTTCGGGACCGCCACGGTCGCGCCCGCTGGAATCCCGCCCGCGGAGTCGAACTTCTTCGAGTACAGGCCCAACGGGTAGATCGCCGTCGCGCCGACGGGAACCAGGTTCTTCTTGTTCGAGACGTTGTAGTCCGCGAGGTACACGACGTGCTGGAACTGGTTCAGGTCGATCTCGCCCTCGGCCAGCGCCGGGTTCGGCTGCGCGTAGTCGGTGAAGTCGACGACCTCGACCTTGATGCCGTTGTCCGCCGCCGCTTTCACGTAGGTGGCCCAGTACGGGTCGCTCGCGCCGACCACGCCGATCCGGACGGCTTTCGCGTCGTCCCCGCCTCGGGTGACGGCGAACACCACGCCCGCGACCAGTACCAGGACCACCACGCCGATCACCGCGAACAGTCCCGTTCGCTTCTTCGGCGCTTCAATGAGTTGCTCGGACATCGCCGACCCTTCGTTTCGAAACCAGCACGCGCCAATTCGTGACGCGGCGGCAACAATAGGAGTCGATGATCGGGAGGCGCACTTCGTCCTGCTATCCGGGATCACATCCCGTGAATCGCGATGTGTGGTATCCGAACATGAATGGAGCGATTTCGCTCACACCATTTCGGTCGATTCCCGGATCGTGGGCGCGGCCCACCGCCGTGTGGTACCGCCGCCCGGCCCTTGTCGTCCGGCGAGCCGGCGAACACCCTGGAGGTCTCGGTCCGACCGACGCCAGGGAGCCAGTCACATGACCACGTCCCCAGTCGAGCACCTCGACGTCCTGATCATCGGCGCGGGCATCTCGGGCATCGGCGCGGCGCACTACCTCCACCGCGACCACCCGGACCGCACCTACGCCGTGCTGGAGGGGCGCGCGGCGGGCGGCGGAACGTGGGACCTGTTCCGCTACCCCGGTGTCCGCTCGGACTCCGACCTGCACACCTTCGGCTACGAGTTCAAGCCGTGGCGCGACGACCACGCCATCGCGGGCGCCGACAAGATCCTCGACTACCTGCGGGAGACCGCCGAGGAGCACGGCATCGACCGCCACGTGCGGTTCCACCACCACGTGCGGGGCGTGACCTGGTCCGGCCCGGACGCGCGGTGGACCGTCGAGGTCGACCGGACCGACACCGGCGAACCCGTGACGCTCACGGCGTCCTGGCTGTTCTTCGCCACGGGCTACTACCGCTACGACGAGGGCTTCAGCCCGACGTTCCCCGGCCGCGAGCACTTCACCGGCCCCGTGGTGCACCCCCAGCACTGGCCCGAGGACCTCGACTGCACGGGCAAGCGCGTGGTCGTGATCGGCAGCGGCGCCACCGCCGTCACGCTGGTCCCGGCCCTGGCCGCCACCGCGGCGCACGTCACGATGCTCCAGCGCACGCCGAGCTACATCCTGCCGGTGCCGTCGAAGGACGCCCTGGGCAACCGGCTGCGGACGCTGCTCGGCGAGGAGCGCGCGTACCGGCTCGTCCGGCGCAAGAACATCGCGCAGCAGCGGGCGATCTGGCGGCTGTGCCGCCGTTTTCCCCGCCAAGCCCGGAAGCTGATCCGCTGGATCAACACCAAGCAGCTCCCGGCGGGCTATCCGGTCGACGAGCACTTCAACCCGCCGTACGACCCGTGGGACCAGCGGCTGTGCCTCGTGCCCGACGGCGACCTGTTCACCGCGATCCGCGAGGGCACGGCGTCGGTGGTCACCGACCGGATCACCGGGTTCACCGCGTCGGAGGTGCTGCTGGAGTCCGGCCGGACGCTGGAGGCGGACGTGGTCGTCACCGCGACCGGGCTGAACGTGCGGCCCTTCGGCGGCGTCGGCGTCACGGTCGACGGCGAGCCGGTCCGGCTGGCGGACACGGTGGCGTACAAGGGGATGATGCTGTCCGGCGTCCCCAACCTGGCCTTCGCGGTCGGCTACACCACGTCGTCGTGGACGCTCAAGGTCGGTCTCCTGTGCGAGCAGTTCTGCCGCCTGCTCGCGCACATGGACGAACAGGGTCACGACGTCTGCGTGCCGACCGTTCCCGACGCGGCGATGCCGACCCGGCCGTTCCTCGACTTCGCCGCGGGCTACATCCGGCGGGCGATCGGCGAGCTGCCCCGGCAGGGCGACCGGGCCCCGTGGCTGACGTCGATGGACTACCACTCCGACGTGAAGCTGCTGCGCCGCGCGCCCGTGCGGGACGACGAGAACCTGCGGTTCACCACCCACGTCCCCGCCGGGACGTGACGCGGTCAACTCGGGAACGGAACCCGGTCACCCGTCCAGCTCGCGAGCAGGTCCATGGCTCGCCGGGCGGGTGAGCCGGCGGGCGAGGTGTAGACGAACAGGGTCGTGTCGGGGTCGCCGGGCAGGGTGAGGGTCTCGTAGTCGACGTCGAGTTCGCCGACCAGCGGGTGGCGCAGGCGCTTCGCGCCGTGGGTGCGCTGGTGGACCCGGTGCCGCTCCCACCACTGGTCGAACTCGCGGCTGTGGGCGCGCAGCTCGGCGACGAGGGCGGTCGTGGCGTCGTCGGCGGGATCGCGGCCGACGTCCAGCCGGAGGCTCTCGACCGCGGCGCGGGCGTGGTCCTCCCAGTCCACGAACAGCGAGCGGGCGTCGTCGTCGAGGAACATCCAGCGCGCGTAGTTGCGCTGCCTCGGCGGCAGCCGGTCGAAGTCGGTGAACAGCGCCTTCGCCATCCGGTTGGCGGCCAGCACGTCCGTGCGGCGGCCGAGGATCAGCGCGGGCTCGCCGTCGAGGGCGTCCAGGAGCTGGTAGAGGCCCGGCCGTACGCGTTGCACGCCCCTTGACCGCCGCCGGGTGGTCGTGGTCAGGCCGAGGAGGTCGTCGAGGTGCGCCTTCCCGGCGGCGTCGAGGCCGAGCGCGCGGCCGATCGCCTCGACCACGCCCGCCGACGGCGTGATGCGCCTGCCCTGTTCGAGGCGGGCGTAGTAGTCGGTGGACACGCCCGCCAGCAGCGCGACCTCCTCGCGCCGCAGACCGGGCACCCGGCGCACGCGGCCGTCCGGCGGCAGGCCCGCCCGCGACGGGTCGACCTGGCCTCGGGCCCGGCGCAGGAAGTCGGCGAGTTCGCGGTTGGCCACGGCCGCCATTGTCCCCGAACCGGGCCGTTCCCGAGTGGACCTGCGAGTCCTCGTCAGCGGAGTCCGAGGTCGCACAGGGCGTGAGATGAGCCGCCGCGGCGCCTTCCCGTGGACCAGGCTCGAAGCAGCCGCACACCGAAGGAGCCAGCTCGTGACCAAGATCCTCATCGTCCTGTCCGCCGCCGACACCTGGGAGCGCACCGACGGCTCGTCCTACCCCACCGGCTACTGGGCCGAGGAACTCGCCGCGCCGCACGAGAAGTTCGTCGCGGCGGGTCTCGCCGTCGACTTCGCCTCCCCCGGCGGTGTCCTCCAGCCGCTCGACGCCCACAGCGCCGACCCGGAGATCGCCGGACCGGACTGCGCGCGCCACGTGGAGCACGCCGAGCGGGCCCTGCGCGAGTTCGGGCCGCTGCTCAAGCTCGACGAGGTGGACGTCCGCGACTACGCCGCCGTGGTGCTGCCCGGCGGGCACGGGCCCGTGGTCGACCTCTACCGGGACGCCGACCTCGGTCGGCTGCTCACCGCCGCGGACGCGTCCGGGACGCTCATCGGGGCCGTCTGCCACGGGCCCGCCGGTCTGCTGTCCGCCGTCGACGCCGACGGGAGGTGGGTGTTCGCCGGGCGGCGGATGACGGCGTTCACCGACGAGGAGGAGCAGCTGTTCGGCACGGCGGAGGCCGCTCCGTGGCTGCTGGCGAGCACGCTGCGGGAGAAGGGCGCGGAGCACTCCGGCGGACCGGCCTACCAGGCGTTCACCGTCGTCGACGGGAACCTGGTCACCGGCCAGAACCCGGCGTCCAGCGGCCCGATGGCGGACGCCCTCATCACCGCGCTCAGCCGGTAGCCAGGCCGCGCAGGTACTCGTCGATCACCCTCAACTGGAGGTCGGGCGTGGTCGGGTGGTCGGGCAGCAGGGCGAGGACCTGCATCCCCATGGTCATGGCCAGCAGCTGTTCGGCGAGCACGGCGTCGGGCGCGGACGCGCGCACCTCGCCGTCCTCGCGGGCCTGGCCGAGCAGGGTCGTGAGGTCCTCGCGCCACCGCCGCATCCGGTCGTCGCTGGTGCGCGCCAACGCGTCGTCGGTGACGGTCCGGCTCCAGAACGGCAGGACGATCCGGGCTTCGAGCCGGGTGACCTCGGTCGTCGGCACGAGTTCCACCAGGAACACCCGCAGGGCCTCCAGGCCGCGCTTGCCCGAGGTCGCGGCGCGGATGCGGAGATCGGTCTGCTCGGAGACGTAGACGTACGCGGCCTCGATCAGCGCTTCCTTGTTGGGGAAGTAGTGCGCGAGCGCGCCGTTGGCGTAGCCGGCCTGCCGGGCGATCTCCCGCATCGTGGCGGCGTCCGGCCCCTCGGTGGCGATGAGCCGCCAGGTCACCTCGAGGATCGCGCGACGGCGCTCGGCGTGGTCGACCAGCCTCGGCATGGTCCTGCTCCCCCGTGTTCCGGATGGCTCTACCGTCGTAGAATAACGCTGCTCGGAACCCCGCGGACGCCTCCGCCACGACCGTCGATCGAGGGAACGCATGACACCGGACGAATTCCGCGAAGCCGCGCACGAGCTGGTCGACTGGATCGCCGACTACCGGCTCCGGGTCCCGGAGCTGCCGGTCCAGGCGCAGGTCAAGCCCGGCGAGGTGGCGGCGCGGCTCACGCCGAGCGCGCCCACCGAGCCGGAGGCGTTCGGCGCGGTCCTCGGTGACCTGGACCGGATCGTGGTGCCGGGCATCACCCAGATGCAGCACCCCCGGTACTTCGGCTGGTTCCCCTCCAACGCGACGCTCAGCTCCGTGCTGGGCGACATCGCCACCTCCGGTCTCGGCGCGCTGGGCATCACCTGGCAGTCCGCCCCGGCGTTGACCGAGGTGGAGGAGGTCGTGGTCGAGTGGCTGCGCGACCTCACCGGGCTGCCCGCGTCGTGGCGGGGCGCGATCCACGACACCGCGTCCACCGCCTGCCTCGTGGCGCTGCTGGCCGCGCGGGAGCGGACGACCGACTACTCGGAGTCCCGCGGCGGCCTCCAGGCCGAGGAGGCCCCGCTCACCGTCTACACCACCGAGCAGGCCCACTCCTCGGTGGCCAAGGCGGTGGCGCTCGCCGGGTTCGGCACGGACAACCTGCGCCTGGTCGGGACCGACCCGTGGACCCGCGCGATGTCCCCCGCGGCGCTGGCCGAGGCGGTGGCCGCCGACGTGGCCGCGGGCAGGCGGCCCACCGCCGTGGTGGCGAGCGTCGGCACCACCGGCACCACCGCGATGGACCCCCTCGCCGAGATCGTGCCGATCGCCAAGGCGCACGGGATGTGGGTGCACGTCGACGCGGCGATGGCCGGGTCCGCGCTGCTGCTCCCGGAGATGCGGTGGATGGTCGACGGCGTCGAGGGCGCGGACTCGCTGTCGTGGAACCCGCACAAGTGGATGGGTACCGTCCTGGACTGCGCCCTGCTCTACGTCGCCGACCCGGAACACCTGGTGCGGGTCATGTCCACCAACCCGTCCTACCTGCGGTCCACTGTGGACGGGGAGGTCACGCAGTACAAGGACTGGGGAATCCCGCTGGGACGCCGGTTCCGCGCGCTGAAGCTCTGGTTCCAGCTGCGGCTCGACGGCGTGCAGGCGATCCAGGACCGCCTCCGCCGCGACCTCGCCAACGCCCGGTGGCTGGAGCAGGAGGCCGAGGCCACGCCGGAGTGGCGCGTGCTGGCCCCCGTGACGCTGCAAACCGTCTGCCTGCGGCACGAGCCCGCGCACCTCACCGACGGGGCCGAGTTGGACGCCCACACGCTGAAGTGGGTGGACGCGGTGAACGCGTCGGGCGCCGCGCTCATCACGCCGTCGCTGCTGGACGGCCGCTGGTCGGTCCGGGTGTCGGTCGGGGCGGAACCGACCGAGCGGAGCGACGTGGCCGCCGTGTGGAAGGTGATGCGCGCGACGGCCGAGGAGCGCTGACCGACCGATCGGTCTGCGCCCCGATCCCCGGCCTGGTCCCGAAACGACGGCCGCACCGGTCACCGCCGCGAAGTCGATCATCGTAGGATGGGCGCGATCCCACCGGGGCGCGCCCCGCGGGACGATCGCCGCGGCGCGCGGATCCCCGGCGCCGGCACACCTGCTCGAAGGGGTTGTCGTGAAGCCGCTCGGTGCGTCCGACCCGACGACGATCGGCCGGTACCGGATCCTGGCGGAACTCGGCCGGGGCGGCATGGGCCGCGTGCTGCTGGGGTCCGGGCCGGACGGGCGACTGGTCGCGGTCAAGCTGATCCACGGCGCGCTCGTCCAGGACGAGGGGTTCCGCGGCCGGTTCAGCCGGGAGGTGGAGGCGTCCGGGAAGGTCTCCGGGGCCTACACGGCCGCTGTGGTCGGATCCGACGCGAACGCGGAGGTGCCCTGGCTGGCGTCGGTGTTCGTGCCGGGGCCGTCGTTGCAGGAGGCCGTGGCGACGGCCGGACCGCTGCCGGAGGAGTCCGCGCTGCGGCTCGCGGCCGGACTGGCGACGGCGCTGCTGGAGATCCACCGCGTCGGCCTGGTGCACCGGGACCTCAAGCCCTCCAACGTGCTGCTGACCGACGACGGCCTTCGGGTGATCGACTTCGGCATCGCCAAAGCCGTCGACGACACCGACAACAACCTCACCCACACGGGCTCGATGATCGGGTCGCCCGGCTTCATGTCGCCGGAGCAGGCCGTGTCCGGCACGCTCGGCCCGGCCAGCGACGTGTTCTCCCTCGGCGCGGTGCTCGCCGCCGCGTGCACCGGCCGGAGCCCGTTCGCGGGCGCGTCGACGTTGCAGACGTTGAACAACGTGGTGAGCGTCCGCCCCGACCTGTCGGCGCTGCCGCCGCGGGTGCGGCTGATCGTGGAGCGGTGCCTGGAGAAGGACCCGGCCAAGCGCCCCAGCCCGGAGCACGTCCTCGACCTGGCGCACCCGGTGCCGCCGTCGGTGCGCCCGTGGCTGCCCGCCGTGCACCGGATGATCGACGACCAGCGCTCCGCCGTGGCCCGCTTCCTGCCCGCGGGTCCGCGGGACGTGTCGGAGTCGGAGCGCACGGTCCGCGTGGCCGTGCCGCGCCCGAGTTCCACCTCGATCTTCCCGGCGGTGGAGCAGGCGTCCGGCGGTTACCCCGAGCCGCCTCCCCGTCGGGGCCCGCGGTGGGCCGTGGTGGGCGCGGTCGCGGTCGTCGTGGCTCTGCTGTCAGGCGGGGCCGTGCTGTGGCAGAAGTGGCCGCTGTCCGGCACCGCGAGCGGCAACCCCGCCACCACCTCGTCGTCGAAGCCGGCGACCACCAGTTCCGCCCCGACCACCACGACGCCACCGCCGGTCACGACGACCACGACACCGGCCCCCGCCGCGCGCAAGGACCTGCGGCTGTACTGGAGCGGCAAGCTGGAGGACAACGCCACCTGCGCCTCCGAGGACTGCCTTGGCAAGAACCGCGGCGACTACGCCCTCGCCCAGGTGGAAGGCCGCGTGCTCGCCACCCGCGAGGACGGCACGGTGCCGTTGAAGACGTACTGGAACGAGGGTCGGGGCGACGTCGTCACGTGCGGGACCGACTCGTGCGTCAACCAGCAGTTGGAGGTGGGCTACACCTTCCTGCGCGACGAGGGCTTCGTCTACAGCTCCCAACGCCCCGGCACGGTCCCCCTGCGCCTGTTCTGGAACGCCGACCGCGAGGACAACGCGACCTGCGCGACCGACCGCTGCGCCGCCGACCAGACCGCCGTGGGCTACACCTACGTCCGCGATGAGGGCTTCGTCTACCCCGCCGCCTGACGGGGGCTCAGACGGCCGCCGACCGCCAGACCACCGCGAGCGCGGGATCCCCGGTCGGACTCGGCTCGACCGACTCCACGGCGAAGCCCTCGCGCTCGTAGAACGCCCCGGCGCGCGTTGCCCGCGAAGTGCTCGATGTGCAGCCGATCCGCGTCGGCGGGCAGCCGGCTCCTGAGCGCGTCGAGCAGCCTCGGCCCCAGCCCACGGCCGCGGTGGCCGGGGTGGACGTAGAGCTCGTAGACCGCGTGGTCCTCCCCTCTGCGCCCGCGCTGGCCCACGCCGACGACGACGCCCTCGGCCTCCGCGACCACCACCAGTCCCCCGGCCACGGCCGCGCCGACCTGCTCGTCGTTCCACCACCGGCGGACCTGCTCGTCCGCGGCCTCGACGCCGATCAGCGGGGCGTAGTGCCGCCGGACGTGCGCCTCGCCGAACCGGCGGATCGCCGCCACGTCCTCGCTCACCGCCGTCCGCAGCACCGGTTCGGCGTTCGACATCAGCCCACCTCCAGTCCCTAGGCGGCTCCGGTCCCCCTTCTCGCGGCGGCCAGGGTCGTCGCGCCCAGGGCGGTCTCCAGTTGTTCCCAGCGGGTGACCAGGTCCGTCAGCATGAGCATCATGGTGTCCGGGAAGGCGTAGAGGAAGCTCTGGTACCGGTAGTGGTCGAGGTAGTAGGCCACCACGTCGTCGGTCAGGGCGGTGACCGTGGTGGTGCGGGCGTGGAAGAACAGGTCGTGGTGGCCCAGCAGGGCGCCTCGGCCGAGGACCGCGCGGTCGTAGATACCGCCGAAGTCGACCTCCACCCGGCCGCTCACGACGAGGAACAGGCCGTGGGCCTCGTCGTCCTCGCGGCAGAGCAAATCGCCTGTCGTGTAAGGGATCTCGTCGAACATCGACGCCAGCGTCTCCAACTCGGAGTCGGCCAGCGAGGTGAACAGCCGCACGCCGTGGGGGTCCTCGCCGTCGCGCAGGCACGCCACCCGTTCGGCCAGCTCCCGTTCGCTGAGGTGCGTCATCCGCATCCGCACGAACCGCAGCATCCGGTCGGTGTTGCGCGTCTGGCGGCGGGACGCCCCGGCGCTCGGTGGGCCGTACAGGGTCTGGTCGCCGCTGATCCGCGCGGCTTCGCGCCTGCCGGACTCGTACGCGCTGTGCACGCAGCCCCAGTGGTACGGGTTCGTGCCCTCGCCCGCGAAGAACAGGCGGTCGCCGACGGGTTCCGCGAGCGTGGCGATGTCCGCCGACGAGGAGTCGACGCCGATGCACGTGTACGAGCCCAGGGCGAACGGGTCGGTGGACCACGCGGTCCGCGAGACGTGGTCCGGCGCGGGCGCGTCGGCGCCGAAGATGTCGCCCACGACGGTGGTGGCGTAGGCGGAGACGTCCTCTTCGGACCACGTCTCCATCTCGCGGCCGAGCGACGCGCCGAGCAGCATCACCAGGATCGGTTTGCCATGCGACTTCCACATGCTGATCACCACGGTGGGGTACCGGTCGGTGTCGCGGCACAGGTAGCCGAACACGTACTGGTCCCTGGGCCAGAACGGTTCCGGGTAATGCAGGGCGATCTTGTTGAGCGTGCCGAAGCCCAGCCGGGCGATCGCCGAGCGCTTGGCCTCGGGCAACGGCGGCTCGAACTCCACCACCCCGGCCTTGAGCACACCGAGCGGCACGGTCACCAGCACCCTGGCGGCCTCGAAGTCGCCCCGGTCGGTGGTGACCCGCACCGACCCCGGTCCGGTGGTGATCCGGGTGACCACGTGGCGCAGCTCGACGTCCACGCCGTCGGCGAGGGCGTCCACGACGGACTGGTAGCCCTGGTGCAGGGTGCTGTCGCCGTGGCCGTAGACCAGGTAGCCGTCCTCCCAGAACTTCAACGACAGCTTGTCCGCGTCCTCCCCCACGTCCTCGCGGAGGATCACGTTGAGGTGGAAGCGAACCGCCTGCTCGTCCTCGGAGGACAGTCGGCGGTCGGCGAGGATCTGCCGGACGGCCTCGCCGAGCGGGACGTCCGGGTGCTGCCCCTTGCGCGCGGTCGCGGCGCGCTGCTCCAGCTCGTGCAGCACGTCGTCGGCCAGTTCCAGCGTGCGGCTCTTGCGGCGGTGGTCGGTCGCGCGGTGGTCCGCGCCGAACAGGTCGAGGCTGTCGAAGCCGCCGGTGTACGCGCTGTCGCCGCCGACGTAGCTGAACGGGATGCCCAGGTCCTCGACCAGCTCGGTGATCGGGTTGCCGTCCGTGCCGTGGATCCAGTGCGCGCCGAGGTCGACGCCGTGCTCGTCGGTCCAGATCCGGCCGCCGACGCGGTCGCGCGCCTCCAGGACGGTGACGGGGTGGCCCGCGTCGCGCAGCGCCCGCGCCGCGGTCAGCCCGGCGATTCCGGCCCCCACGACCAGAATGCCGGGTAAGTCGTCTTCTTCGGTTTGTTCACGCATGGCTCGATTGTCGAGCAGTCCACGCGACCCCGGACAGTCCCGGATGGTGTGCTCGCGCTGGGCCGTCCGGGTAAAGTGCGCCGGGTTTACACCCTGTTGGGTGATGGACCGCCGAGACCGGACCGTGGTCGAATCCCACGATTGCCGTCAGGCCTCACCGCGCCGCGATGTATTTCGCCACAGTGGGCCCGGAATCACGTCACACGGGCGAAGAGGTGAAATGTGCCGGAGCCGGAGGTGGCACCGGAATCGCTGCGGTTCGCCCGCAGGTGGGCGGCCGCACTGCGCGATGCCGAGCCCGCCGAACTGGAATCGCTGGTGGTCGAACTCGCGCGCGAAGTCCGGACCGGGGGCGATCACGCCGCGGAACGATTCGCGGAGTTCTACCGGAACTGCCCGATCGCGGTGGCGCTCACCGATCGGGCTGGAATCATCTCGGCGACGAATCCCGCATTTTTGCGGTTGACCGGGTATTCAGCGGAATCCGATCCACGCGGCGCGCACATCGCGGACCTCGGCGCGGCGGACCGCGACCAGGCCGAACTGCGCGCCGCGCTCGAGGACAGCACCGAGGTGGGGGCGCGGACCCGCGACCACATCGAGGTCTCCGTCGCCAACGGCGACACCAGGACCGTCCGGCTGTCGACCACGACGCTGCCCGACGACGGCGACCCGGTGTTCATGTTCGAGGACACGCACGAGCTGCACCTGCTCCAGGAGACGTTCGAGCACCAGAGCCTGCACGACTCGCTGACCGGCCTGCCCAACGCCGCGCACCTGCGCTCCAAGCTGGAGACGATGGTCGTCACCGGCGCCGCCGAGCGGGTCGCGCTGCTGCTCCTGGACGTCGACGGGTTCCGGGTGGTGAACGACGGACTGGGCGGCGGCACGGCCGACCTGGTGCTGCGCCGGGTCGCGAACTCGCTGCGCGCGGTCTTCACCGACCACCAGGCGTTCGTCGCGCGGCTGTTCGGGGACGTGTTCGCCGTGGCGCTGCGCGGCGAGCTGACGCCGGAGGCGGTGGTGGCGCTGACCGAGGCGGCGATCGAGGAGCTGGCCAAGCCGGTCTACGTGGACGAGGGCGTCGGCGTCGGGGTGAGCGCCAGCGTCGGGATCGTCCTCGTCGACGTGCCGGGCGCGGACCACGTCGAGGCGATGCGGTCCGCGGAGGTCGCCCTGCACCGGGCGAAGGAGCTCGGCAAGGCCCAGTGGGTGCTGTTCGACCCCGTGTCCGGCAAGGTCGCCCGCGAGCGCTACCGGCTGGCCTGCGCCATCGCGGGCGCGCTGGAGACCGGCGAGATGGTGGTGGCCTACCAGCCGCACGTGGTGCTGCCCGACGCCGGGATCGTGACCTCGCTCAACGCCGCCCTGCGCTGGGACCACCCCGACCTCGGCAGGCTCCGCGCCGAGGTCTTCCACCCGCTCGCCGAGACGACCGGCATGACCGTGCCGCTCGGCCGGTTCCTGCTGGCCGAGGCGCTGGCGACCACGGCGGACTGGCGGGCCAGGTTCGGGTCGGACGCGCCGATGGTGTGCCTCACGCTGCCGCCGCGGATGGCGATCGACAGCGACCTCGTCGCCATCGTCACCACCGAGCTCGACCACCACGGCCTCGAACCGCGGCACCTCATGCTCTGCGCCGACGCGACGTCCCTGCTGGACGAGCGCGGTGACCTGATCGAGTCGATCGACCGGCTGGCGGGCCTCGGCGTGCTGTTCATCCTCACCGTCACCGGCCTGCCGGACCTGGAGCTGGTCCCGGCGCTGGAGGTGCCCGCGCCCGCCGTGATGCTGACCGGCCCGATCGTCGACGCCCTCGACGTGGAGAAGCCGCCGGAGTGGGCCAAGCGCAACGTCCGGCAGCTGGTCGAGCGGGCGGAGGAGCTGGGCGTCAAGGTCGGCTCGTACGGCGTGCACTCCCAGGAGCAGGCGGCGCTGCTGTTCGACCTCGGCGTGGTGGTCGGCGCGGGCACGTTCCAGCCGGAGCACCTGACCCGCGAGGACGCGGAGGTCTGGATCGGGCGCGCCTACCCGATGGGCTAGACGCGGGTGCGCCGCGGGAACCTCCCCGCGGCGCACCCCCTGGTCAGCCCGTGTCGATCACGGTCGCCGCGGCTTGCGGGACCGCATCGTCACGAGCAGCAGCCCGCCGCCGACGAGCAGCAGCACGCCGATCGCGACAGCGGTGACCAGTCCGCCGCTCACCCCGGTGCTCGCGAGGCCGGACACCCCCGACGGGTAGTCACCCGGTCCCGGACCACCGGTCCACGCGGCCCCGCCCTCGGTCGTGCCCTCGGCTCCTGCGATCCACTGGTCGGTGGTCGAGGTGTCCGAGGCGTAGGTGTCCGAGGCGTAGGTGTCCGATGCGTAGGTGTCGGTCGTGGTCGACTCCTCGATCGTCTCCTTGGGCCGGGTCGTGGTCGTGGTGTCCGACGTCGTCGACTCCTTGGTGGTGGTCGGCGTGGTCGTGGTCGTCGACTCCGTCGTCGTGGTCGGGGTGGTCGTCGTCGTGGGGTCCTCCGTCGTGGTCGTGGTCGTCGGCGTCGTCGTGGTCGTCGTGGTGGTCGGTGTGGTCGTGGTCGTCGACTCCGTCGTGGTGGTGGGCGTCGTGGTGGTGGTCGAGTCCGTGGTCGTGGTGGTCGACTCGGTGGTCGTGGTGCTGGAGTCCGTGGTCGTGGTGCTGGACTCGGTCGTCGTCGTGGTGTCGTCCGTCGTGGTCGGCGCGGTGGTCGTGGTCGTGTCGTCGGTGGTGGTGGTCGACTCCGTCGTGGTCGTCGTCGGCTGCGTGTCGCAGCCCGGCGTGGTGAAGACGTTGGTGTCCAGCGAGACCTGGCCGTTGCGGGCCAGCGCCCGGCCCTGCACCACCGCGCCCGTCGTGACCGAGATCGAGGTCAGGGCGAGGATCGTGCCGACGAACGACGAGTTCGTGCCGAGGGTGGCCGAGCTGCCGACCTGCCAGTAGACGTTGCACGCCTGCGCGCCGTTGATCAGGCTCACGCTGCTCGCCGACGCCGTGATCAACGTCGACGCCACCTGGAAGATGAACACCGAGGTCGGGTCACCTTGGCCGTCCAACGTCAGCGTCCCGCTCAGCGCCAGCGGACCGGTCGACTTGTACACGCCGCCGGGCAGCGTCTGCCCCACCAGGTCGCCCGCGACGCTCGCGGTCAACGCGCGGCCCGCGGCGTCGTCGTACGCGATCACCAGGTCGGACTGGGCCTGCTCGGCGACCGCGTCGGCCTGGTGCGTCGCCCCGGCCGCGAGGCCCGGCGGGAACCCGGTGATCGCGGTGCCGGGGCTGACGCCGAGGTCGCCCTGCAGCGTGCTGGGGCCGGTGTTGGTGACCGCCTGGCCGCCCAGGACCGAGTAGCTCCCCGCCGTGCCGAGGTCCACGGGCGATTCGACGGCGTACGCCTTCGTCTGGCCCGCCAGCAGTCCGATCACCACCAGCGTGCTCGCCGCGGTGACGAGCCCGGCCGCCGCGCTCCAGCGCGTTCGGTCGAAACGCCCGGTCCGAACTGGATCGCGGTTCATGACGCGGCCTTCCGTGGTACGAGCGGAATGGGGAACGACGCGGAAAGAGCGCCGCACATCCCGGACCGTACGTCCGCCCGGTCCACGCGGGACGCGGTGGCGAAAACCATGAAAAGACGCAGCGGAAAAACAGAAGAAGAAATGACCGGGGATCTCCACCGATCCGGTAACGACCGCTCTCCCGGCGTCGATGACCACCACCACGGCTGTCACCACGATGGACCCATCCACGGGCCGTCACCCGAAAGTGAGAATTGTGATTCACCCACAGGAGCCACACCGTGACCGATTCCACCCGATCGAGACCATGAAAAACGTAATGACCCCACCGGAAAACCGATACTCCCCGGTAAGGACTTCCACGAGACGGGCGGGCAGCGGTGCCGAGCGAGAACCGGAACACCGAGGTCGAGCGAATAGCCGCCGTGCGCGCGTTGAACCTGCTCGACACCCCGCCGGAGGACAGGTTCGACCGGATCACCCGGCTGGCGCGCGACCTGTTCGACGTGCCGATCGCCCAGGTGACGCTGGTCGACGTCGACCGCCAGTGGGCGAAGTCGTCGACGGGCGGCGGCCCTCGGGAGCTGGCGCGCGGCACCTCGTTCTGCTCGGCCACGATCGACTCGGGGCGGTACTTCGAGGTGTCGGACGCCTCGACCGACCCGCGGTTCGCGACCAGCCCCGCCGTGCTCGGCCCCGCGCACGTCCGCTTCTACGCGGGCCACCCCGTCGCGGCCCCGTCCGGCCACCTGGTCGGCGCCCTGTGCGTGCTGGACCGCGTGCCCCGGCGGTTCACCGCGCGGCAGCGGGAGGAGCTGGGCGAACTCGCCGAGTGGGTGCGGCTGGAGTGCGCGGTCGTGCAGGTCACCCGGTGGGAGGAGGCGGCGGAACGCGCTCGGCGCGACTTCGTCTCCATCGTCAGCCACGAGCTGCGGACCCCGTTGACGTCGATCCACGGGTCGCTGGAGCTGATCGCGTCCGGTCGGTTCGGCGCGTTGCCGCCGCGGGTGGCCGGGCTCGTCGACATCGCCGCGCGCAACACCGACCGCCTGGTCCGGCTCTCGCAGGACGTCGTGGACCTGCACCAGGTGCACCGCGGCCGCCTCCACCTGCGGCTGGACGACATCGCCCTGACCGAGGTCGTCTCCCAGGCGGTGAACGCGGTCGACGACGTCGCCGAGCGCGCGGGCGTGCCCGTGACGGCGACGTGGGCGGCCACCGCGACGGTGCGCGGCGACGCCGACCGGCTCGTGCAGGTGGTGACGAACCTGCTGGTCAACGCGGTGCGCGTGTCACCGGAGGGGGCCGGGGTCGCCGTCACCTGCGGGGTGGACGGGTCCTGGGCGTGGATCGAGGTCCGCGACCACGGACCCGGCGTCCCCCAGGGGCAGCTGGACGAGATCTTCGAACCGTTCGTCCAGTTCGACGTGCCCGGTCAGCGCCGGACTGGGACCGCGGGCATCGGCCTGGCCATCGCCCGCGGGATCGTCGAGGCGCACGGCGGACGCGTCCGGGCCGAACCGGCCACCGGCGGCGGGAGCGCGTTCCGGGTGGCGCTGCCCGCGGCGGGCCCCGAGGTCGACCGGGCCTGGTGGTAGGCCGAGGAGCGCGGCAACCTGGTCGCCGATCCGGGCCGGGTCGAACGGCTTGGGCAGCACGGCCGTCGCGCCGAGCAGGCGCAGCCGCGGGTCGGGCAGCGCGGTCACGAAGATCACCGGCAGGGCCGTGGTGCGCGGATCGGCCCGCAGCGCGGCCAGCACACCCGGCCCGTCCATGACCGGCATCTCCACGTCGAGCAGCACCACGTCCAAGTGGCCCGACCAGCAGACCTCCAACGCCCGCGCCCCCGTGGTCGCGGACACGACGTCCCAGCCCCGGTAGGCGACCAGGCTCAGCGCCAGGACCTCGGCGGTGTCCTCCTCGTCGTCGACCACGAGGACCCTCACGCGCGTCCTCCGGGGACGAACCGGTAGCCGATCCCCCGCACCGTCGTGATCATCCCGGTCTCCCCCGTCGCGCCGAGCTTGCGCCTCAGGTTCGACATGTGCACGTCGACGGCGTGGTCGTCGGCCAGCCAGGAGCCGCCCCACACCCGTTCCCGGAGCTGGTCGCGGGTGTGCACCTGGCGCGCGTTGTCCATCAGCGCGGCCAGCAGGTCGAACTCGATCTTCGTCAGCTCCACCGCCGCGCCGTTGACCCGGACCTCGCGGGCCAGCGGGTCGATCTCCACCGGGCCGGACTCCTCCGGGCCGGTCTCCTCGGGGGCGGCCCCCACCAGCTCGCGGGGGCGGCGCAGCATGGCCTGCACGCGGGCCAGCAGCTCCCGCGGCGAGAACGGCTTCGTGAGGTAGTCGTCCGCGCCGACCGACAGCCCGATCAGCTTGTCCACCTCCTCGGCGCGGCCGGTCAGCATCAGCACGTAGGCGTTGGAGAAGCCGCGCAGCCGACGGCAGACCTCGACGCCGTCCGGGCCGGGGAGGCCGAGGTCCAACAGCACGACGTCCGGAGCCCACTCCCGCGCGACGGACAGCGCGCCGTCGCCGTCGCCCACCGTCCGCACGTCCAGCCGGGCGTCCCCGAGCGCCAGCTCGATCAGGTAGCTGATCTCGGGGTTGTCCTCGACGACCAGGATCTTCGCGGGCTCGCTCACCCGCCTCATTGTGCGGGTTCCGCCGGGCCGCGCCACCGGGGTGCTGGTCCTCATGCGACCGACGGTCCCGAGTCGACCTCCGGGCGAGGTCGGCTGGACCTCAAGTAATCCGCAAGCACCGGCGGAACCCGGTCCGCGCCGCCGGATCCGGCCTAGCTTCGGGCGAGCAGCCGCGTCCGTCCCAAGAGGAGCCACCGATGACCGCCCGAACGACCTCACCGCTCATCCTGCTCTCCCTGGTGGTCGCGCTGATCGGCGTGGCGGGGCCGCCGGGTGTCGCCGTGGCGCAGGAGTCCACAACGGACCGCTACGACGAGCTGAGCCGCGAGGCCGCCCGCGCGGGCGAGGACGTCCTCACCGCCCGCCAGGACCTGGCCGACAAGCAGGCCGCGCTGGACGACGCGACGGCCGCCGCGGACCGGTCCCGGCGGCAGGCCGACGACGCGACCGCCGCCCGCACCCGCGCGACCGACGCGGCCGACCGGGCCGGGACCGTCGAGGCCGGTCTGCGGGCCGAGGTCGACCACGTCGTGGAGATCTCCTTCAAGGGGCTGCGGCTCAACGGGCTGGCCGCCGTCTTCAGCAGCGACTCGCCGGAGGAGTTCCTCGACGCGGCCATGATCATGGACGTCTTCGCCGAGCGGCAGGGCGAGCTGGTCGCCGCAGCGGACGTGGCCGCGAACGACGCCTCGCTCGCCCAGCGCGCGGCGGACGACGCGAGCGCCGCCGCGACCGGGGCGAGCCGGACCGCCGACGAGGCGCGCGACACCGCGCGACGGCTCACCGACGAGGCCTCCGACGCCGCGGACGAGGCCGAACGGCGGCAGACACGGCTGGACGCGGAGGTGGTGGAGGTCCGCCGGGCGCTGGACCTGCTGTCCAGCGCCGACCGGGCCGCGCTCGCGAGCACCGGTCCACGGGTGGAAGCCCCTTCGGTGGAGGGCTCGGCGGGCGACGCCGTCCGGTTCGCCCTGGCCCAGGTCGGCAAGCCGTACGTGTGGGGCGCGGTCGGCCCCGACTCGTTCGACTGCTCGGGCCTGGTGATGACGGCGTTCCGGTCGGCGGGCGTGCTGGTCCCCCGCACCACGTACGCCCAGGCGCTGGTCGGCGTCGCGGTGCCGCGCGACCAGGTGCGGGCGGGCGACCTGGTGCTCTACTACGACACCCTGAGCCACGTGGCGCTGGCGATCGACGGCACCAAGGCCGTGCACGCGTCGACCGCGGGCGAGCCGGTGAAGGTCGGCCTGATCGACGGCATCGGGCCCATCGCGACCATCCGCCGCGTGACCGGATGACGCCGGGGCGCGTGTACCGGCCCGCCGCGCGGGTACCCACCCGAAATGGACGCCGCGGTGAACGAGAAGGCACTGGGATCGACACCGGATCTCGACGTCGACCTGCGCGAGTACGCGCGGCCGCCATTGCGGGAACTGCGCGGGCTCATTCGCGCGGCACTGCGGGGAGAGGACGCGGACTGCGTCGCCGACGCGGAACTGGTCGTGACCGAATTGGTGAGCAACGCCTTCGACCACGGGGACGCGCCGCGTCGCCTGCACATGTGGCGGACGGGTCACCCGGTGACCGTGCACATCGCGGTCGGCGATTCCAGTCGCACGGACCTGCCCGTTGTCGGGAAATCCCGGTTGGGTTCCGCGCGAGGTCGCGGGTTGATCATGGTCAGCCGGTTGTCCCGCAGGTGGGGAGTGTCACTGCACCGCCTCGGCAAGACCGTGTGGGCGGAACTCACCTGCCCCGCACCACTCGCGCACACCTGATCCTCCCCCGAACGGGGGAATTTCGACGGTGCCATTCGGACGCTTTCCCGGTAAATGAGGAAAGTTCATTACCATCAACGTCCACGCAGGTCAGAGCGCACATTTTCACGCTTTTCCAGCCACCGGTACCCACTGCGCGCAGGAATCAAACCAGTAACGAACCAGCACGCCGATCCCGATAGTTTCACCGTGATGGCGAAATCGGACGATGAATTCTTCGTGGAAGTGGTCCGCTCGGCCGGAACAGTGCTCGTCACCGTCTCCGGCGAACTCGACGCGGACACCGCTCCGGAGCTGAACCGGAACCTGGTCCACGTCGACGCGGGCTCCGGCCGGGTCGTACTGGACCTGCGCGCCGTGTCGTTCTGCGACTCGGTGGGCCTGGCCTCCGTGGTGGCCGTGGTCCGCCGGGGAGCCGACCTGCGCGTGGTCGGCTCCCGCCCGGTGGTCCGGCTGATCACGCTCGCGGGCATGGACCACCACGTGACCTTCGCGGCGTCAGTCGCGGAGGCCCTCGACGCCTGACCTCGTCAGCAGCGCGACCGACCACGGGCGCAGGGTCGCCTGGACGTCCAGCACGCCCTCCTCCGAGGTCGTGAACTCCACGACGGCGCTGCCCGCCGGCTTCGCGCGGAGGGTGGCGGCGTCGGCCCTGGAGAGGTTGAGGGGGCTGCCCAGCCGTTCCCACTCGGCCATCGCCGAGCCGTGGTCGGCGTCGACCACCTCCAGTCGGTACGGCGTGCGCGGCGGCAGCCCCTCGACCCGGATCGACACGGGCAGGGTCGAGCCGGTGACGAGGGTGCGGTCGGCGGCGTCGCGGGTGTCGAACGAGCCGGGCACCGTGAGCGCGACCTCGTCGGGGTAGTGGTAGAGGACCGCGGCGAGGTCACCCGTCCCGCTGTGCCGCGTCACGACCGGGCCACCGCGCTGGAGGAGCAGTTCGTCGCCGAGTGCGCCGAGCATCCGGTAGGCGTGCATGGGCTCTCGCCGGTCGGGTGCGGCGGCTCGTTGATCCTCCTCGACCAAGGCGATCGGCTATCGATTGGCGATTGGCGTATGTCCGACCCCGAGGGCTGTCAAAGGCCGATTCGTTACCTGTTGTCACCACCCAGGGCACCGGAAGCGTGCGCGAAGAACGCCGCGCTCGCAGCCTCCGGATCCCCGGCCTCCAAGGCCGCGATCAGGTCGTCGTGCCACTCCACGACCGCCGCCCGGTCCCCCGTGTACGCGGGGTCGCCGATGGCCCGCTGGCTGACGAGCAGCGGTTCGAGCACGGCCCACACCCGCGCCAGCACCGCGTGGCCGCCGATCAGGAGCACCCGTTCGTGGAACCTCATGTCGAGCGAGCGGAACTCCGCCCAATCCCCCGCCGCTACCGCCGTCCTCATCTTCGCCACGATGTTGCGGAGGTCCACGAGGTCGCCGTTGGCGAGGCTCGAGATGGCGGACCGCGCGCCGACGCTCTCGATGGCCGCGCGCAGCTGGCGGGCGATCACGAACTCGTCCGGCGAGATCGCCGTGACGTAGCTGCCGCGCCGGGGCTCGGACGTGACCAGGCCTTCGTGGACGAGCCGCTTGACGGCCTCGCGGACGGGCGCTTGGCTGACGTTCATGCCACGGGCGATCTCCGACTCCACGAGCCTCGACCCCGGTTCGCGCGAGCCGTCCAGGATCGACGCGCGGAGGATGTCGTAGATGCGGTCGGACAGCAGGTCCTTGGAGAGTTCGACGTTCGCCATGCGCGCTACTCCTTGATCGATAATCGACGACTCTAGCCGCACGGACGACTACGCCGCGAGGCCGCCGACCGGCGACGACTTCGGCCGAAGACCGTCCACGCGTGCCGTCGCGGTGGGCGAATGGCGGCGACCGGCCACACCTACTACGTCGCCACGAACGGATCCGACTCCCACTCCGGGTCCTCGGGCTCCCCCTTCAAGACCATCCAGAAGTGCGCGACGAAGGTGGTCGCGGGCGACACCTATCAGATCGCCGGGGGCGACTACCGCGAGACCGTGACGCCCGCCCGCGGCGGGACCGCGAACGCCCGCATCACCGCGCCGGGCGCGCGGGTAACCGTCAACGGCGCCGACCCGGTCACCGGCTGGGGCGTCGTCTCCCCCGCCGAACTCGCGGGCCTCCAGTCCGCCGACCCGTTCCTCGCGGCCTGCGAGTTCACCGCCGGGGTGCAGGGCGGCCGCATCTACCGCACCACCGTGACCAGCTCGACGGTCGGCAGCGTCACCGCGCCCGGCATGGCTCCCTGCGTAGGCCTCAGCCCGAACCAGCGCACCAACTACACCCTCAGCGGCAAGCTCGTGGTGGACGTCGGCGCGGTCCACGTCTGCTGCGCGGTCGACCTGGCGGGCACCGTCATCCACCACAACCAGTTCCACGACCCCGCGGCTCCACCTCGGGCAACCGGATCTACAACAACACCTCCGGCACCGACACGAACGTCGCCAGCACCTTCGGCGGCACGTACACCGACACCGAGATCGTCAACAACATCGGCGTCACGGGCAACGACCCCGGCATCACCAACTCGAACAACCTGACGCCGGTCAGCTCGGCCCAGTACACCAACCCCGCCGTCTACGACTTCACCCTGAAGTCCACCTCCCGGCCCGCAACGCGGGTGTCGTGAAGTCGCCCGCGACGGACGGCTTCACCGACCCGACCCCGAGCCCGGGCGTGTACCAGTACGGCGTGCCCAAGTGGTCGGCGGGCGCGGTGCGCACCTCGGGCCCGCTGGTCGAGGCTGAGTCGTACACCTCCAGCAACGGCGTCAGCCCCTCGTGGGTCTTCAGCGCAGGCTCTCCCCAACGGGACGCGGGCGGGTACACGACCTTGAAGGCCTGGAGACCCCCGGCCCGGCCGCTCAGCGGCACGAACGTCATCCCGTCGCGCGTGACCGGGCGGAGGTGGACGCGCGGATCACCGGTCCGGCGCACGCCGACCAGGTCGTCGAGCGCGACGCCGTGCACCCTCGCCAACGGCAGCAGCTGCTCCACGGTCGGTCGCCGCAGGCCGTTCTCCAGCCGGGACAGGGTGCTCGCGGTCAACCCCGTCTCGGCCGCCAACTCGGCCAGCGTGGAGCCGCGGGATCGGCGCAGCGCGCGCAGCCGTGGCCCGAAGTCCTCCGGCACGGTGTCCTGGTGGTCGCCCATGGCCGCATCTTGCCGATCGGCAACGGGGTTCGCCATCGGGCCCGTCCGCGGAAAAGACTGCGCGCCGGACGACGATCCCGAGGAGGAACCGGCATGGCAGACCCGCTCCACGACGTGCGCGCTCGACTCGACGCCACGCTGGACGAACACCGCACCGCCCTGCACGACTGCCTGGACGGGCTGGACGAGGAGGAGGCCCGGAGGTCGCTCGTGCCGTCGCGGACGACGTTGCTCGGCCTGGTCAAGCACGTGACCTACGTGGAGGAGTTCTACTTCGACCACTGCGTCACCGGTCGCGCGCTCGGGCCCTCCGGCACACCGGACCGGTCGTTCATCCTCACCCGGAACGACACCATCGCGTCGATCCGGGCTGCCTACCGAGCAGCCTGCGAGAGGTCCCGGCGGGTCGTGGCGGGGCTGGCGTTCGACGAGGTCGTGACCGGGCGCGGCGAACAGCCCGTGTGGTCGCTCTACCTGCGGACCGAGCGCGACCTGGCGCAGCACCGCGGCCACGCCGACATCCTGCGCGAGCAGATCATCGCGGCACGGGGGTGAAGGGCGCGGCACGGGGGCCGCGCCCTTCGCTCAGTACGGCCAGCCCGGCACGTTCAGCCGGATGCTGTACAGCCCGAAGTTGCCGTTGTCGCCGCCGGTGGACGGAATCCCCGACGTGATGAACAGGGTTTTCCCGTCCGGGCCGCCGAACGCGGCGTTGGTGGCGTTGCGGCCCGCCGAGATCGTGCCCAGCGCCACCCCCGCCGGCGAGAAGACGTGAACCTTCCCGTCGCCGTAGGTGATCTGGTAGACGTTCCCGGCGCAGTCGACCGTGCCGCCGTCGGTCCCGCCCAGCGACGCGAAGTCGGCGCGCGCGCCGGTGCTGCCGTCGGCGTTGACCGGGTAGCGGTAGACCTTGCCCGTGGCGTTGCCGCCGACGTACAGGGTCCTGCCGTCCGGGGACAGCTCGATCCCGTTCGGTTCGCGGATCGTGTCGTCGATCAGCGTGACGACTCCCCCGCTGACGCGGAAGACGCCGGTCTTGCCTCCCATCTGGTCGGGCCGGTCGGCCCGCTGGAAGTCCGGGTCGGTGAAGTAGACGGTCCCGTTCGCGCCGATGGTGACGTCGTTGGGCGAGTTGAACCGCTTGCCCTGGTAGGTCGACGCGAGCGTGGTCCGCTGCTTCGTCGCCAGGTCGTACGACGAGACGGTCCGCTGGTCGTGCGTGGCCGCGACGATCGACCTGCCGTCCCGGCTGATCGCCAGGCCGTTGCTGCCCGAGTTCGGGATGAACGTGGTGAACGCACCGGTCGACGGGGTGTACCGCAGGACGTCGGACGGCTGCACGTTCTCCGTGCCGACGCCGTCGCGCATGTTCGACAGCAGCAGGGTCTGCGTGGCCGCGTCCCAGGTCGGGCCCTCCAGGAAGGTGAACCCGTCCTTGATCTTCGTCGCCGCCGGGGTCGACGAGGGCAGCGGGCTGCCGAACGGTCCCTGCGGGCAGGGTCCGCCGGACGGCGGTGGCGCGGTGGGCAGGACCCACTGCTGGTTGGCACCGGTCGAGCACGACCAGAGCTGCAACCTCGTGCCGTCCGCGCTGGAGACGCCGGTGGCGTCCAGGCACTTCTGCGCCGCGGCGTTGACCAGCCTGCCCGCGTCGGCGGTCCAGCGCTGCGCCGTCGTGCCGACGCAGTCGGAGATCCGCACGACTGCCCCGTTGGCGGTCCCGGCCGCGTCCAGGCACTTGCCCAGCGCCGAAATCGAGCCGTCGTCGCGCGCCGACCACTGTTGCGCCGCACCGCCGTTGCACGTCCACAGCTGGACGCGCGTGCCGTTGGCGGTGCCGCCGTCGACGACGTCGACGCACTTGCCGCCGAGGCCGGTGATCGTCCCGGTGGCCGCGGCCGAGGCCGGGGCGGCGGCGGTGAGCCCGGCCAGGGTGACCGCCGCCGCCACGAGCGCGAGTCGCCTCACGCCGGCACCGTCCAGCGCTGCTGGGCCGCACCCGTGCAGGTCCAGATCTGGAGCCTGGCCCCGTCCGCGGTGCTGCCGTCCTTCACGTCGAGGCACTTGCCGCTGCCGACGTTGACCAGCTGCCCGGACGACGACCGCGTCCACTGCTGGTTCGGGCCGCCGAAGCAGTCCCAGAGCTGGACCACCGTCCCGTCCGCGGTGCCGCTGCCCGTGACGTCCAGGCACTTGCCGAGGCCGCGCACGGTGTTGTCCGAGCCCACGGTCCACTGCTGGTTCGGGCCGGAGGTGCAGGTCCACAGCTGCGGCTGGGTGCCGTTGGCCGTCGAACCGCCGGTCACGTCCAGGCACTTGCCGCCGAGACCGGTGATCGCGCCGGTCCCGCCGGCGGGAGGCGGGGTCGTACCGCCGTTGCCCGGCCAGGTGAACGTCGCCATCGAGCCGCCGGGCAGCGAGTAGCCGAACGACTGGCCGCCGAAGGAGACCTGGAAGTTCTGCGTGCCACCGGTGTTGACCGCGACGAGCACGATCGTGCCGTCGGGGTTGCGGAACGCCACGTTCTGGATGCCGCCCTCGCCGAAGCCGGTCGAGTCGATCCGCACGGCCCCCGGCTGGACGAACTTGCTGAGGTGGCCGAGGACGTAGTACTCGGCGTTGTACGTGACGCTGCCGCCGTTGGTGGTGACCACGCCCGTGCAGTTGCCGCAGCTGCCGATGACCGGGCCGTGGTTGTTGTCCAGGGCCATGTTCCACGTCGTCACGGTCCGGGCCCAGTTGCGGGTGGTGCCGATCGCGAGGTTCATCCCCTGCCACCGCAGCGTGTCCCGGAACGTGGCCGCGTCGGTGCCCGACGACGTGCCGGAGCACTCGGTGAAGAAGATCTCCTTGCCCGGCTGGGCGTTGTGCACGATGGACTGGCCGGACGGGTTGTCACCGCCGTAGCAGTGCCAGGCCGAACCGACGACGTTGCCGCCCGCGCCGTTGTTGACCGCCTGCGCGTAGTCCGTGTCGTCCCAGTTGTGGTCGTAGCCCAGCAGCTTCGCGCTCAGCCCGGCCGCGCGCAGCTTCGGCACCAGGGTGTTGATGATGCTCGACTGCTGGCTCGTCGACATGAGCATCCCCGGATAGCCGGGCGGCGAGAACTTCGGCTCGTTCTGCACGCTCAGGTACGAGATCGGCACGCCGGCGGCCTGGTAGGCCTGGACGAACTTGACCAGGTAGTCGGCGTACACCCCGACGCGGCTGTCGCTGAGCGAGCCGCCGATGAGGTTGTTGTTGGTCTTCATCCAGGCCGGGGCGCTCCACGGCGTGGCCATGACCGACAGCTTCGGGTTCAACGCCCTGGCCTGCTTGACCAGCGGCAGGATGTAGGCGTCGTCGTGGGCGACGGAGAACCGGGACAGGCTCGGATCGGCGGCGCCGTCGTCGTAGGTGTAGAAGGACCGCGAGAAGTCGGTCGCGCCGATCGGCTGGCGCAGCCAGCTCAGGCCGACGCCGCTGCTCGGGTTGAACAGGGCGTTCATGATCTCGTCGCGGCGGGGCGAGTTGAAGACGTTCCACGCGGCCGCGTCGGTGAAGGAGGCCCCGAAGCCCACCATGGACTGGTAGGTGGTGTTCGGGTTCACCGTGATCACGGGGCCGCTGCCGCCGGTCCCGAACGAGACGTTCCCCTGTTGCCGCAACAGGTTGGACTTGTCGGCCGTGGTGAGCCAGACGCTCGCGGTCGTGGCCGCCATGGCGGGTGCGGCCGGGGCGGCGACGGCCGCGACGAGGGCGACCACCCGCCCCCGTGTGCGACGTCGTGCGGTGCTGGGTGTCGAGGGCATGGCGCTCCTTGCAGGATGGGAGCAATCTCCGGACGACGGGTGACCCGGACCTGCCGTCAGCGCCGTCGCCGCGGCCGAAGTTATCCGAAATAACAGGGGTCGACAAGGTCTAGACCAGATACCGGTCCGACACCGGCACCCGGCCGGACGACCGTGCGCTCGGTCACGGTTCCTGACGGTATGGAGACCTCACTGTCCCAGGAGGTGACCGATCAACGCGCTGCGGCATGGGACCAGGTAGAAGTGGTCGCCGGGGAACACCCGGAGGTCGAAGGCCGCGGACGTCAGCTCGCTCCAGTCCCGTGCCTCCTCGACCGTCACCTCCGGGTCCCGGTCGCCCAGCACGGCGGTGATCGGGCAGTCGAGGACCGCGGACGACGGCCGGTAGGTCTCGACCACGCCGCTGTCGGCCGCGAGCGTGGCCAGCACCATCGCGCGCAGCTCGGGGTCGGTCAGGGGCGTGGTGATGCCGAACCGGTGCAGCGCGGCCAGCAGCGCCGCTTCGCCGTCGAGGCGCACGGCCCGGTTGTGGCGCGGGGCCTGCCTGCCGGAGACGACCAGCCGGGCGGGGGCCGCGCGGACGGCGGTCTCGTGCGCCACCGCCGCGCCCATGCTGTGCCCGAAGTACGTGCGTGGCGTGGAATCCAGCTGTCCCAACGCTTCCACGACCCCGTCGACCAGACCTGCCATCGTGGTGTGGGCGGGTTCGGCGAACCGGTCGGCCCGGCCGGGGTACTGCACGGCGACGAGTTCGACGTGGTCCGGCAGGTCGGCGGGCCAGTCCCGGTACGCGGCGGCGCTCCCGCCCGCGTGCGGGAAGCACACCCACCGCTCGGAGGCGTCCGGGCGCGGCGCGAAGGTCCGCAGCCACCGGCTCACCGGTCGCGCTCCGCCCACAGGCTCCGGGCCAGCTCACGCGGTGTCGGGTGGCTGAGCAGCGCCGTCAGCGTGAGCGGTCGGCCGGTGGCCGCGGTCAGCCGGTCGCGCAGCTCGACCGAGGTCAGCGAGTCCAGACCCAGGTCGACGAACTCCGCGTCGGCCGCGACCGGACCGGGATGCCCGAGCGCGGTGGCGGTCTCCGCTCGGACCAGGTCGACCATCGCGTGCTCGTCGGCCACGGACGTGACGGGTGTCGGCGTCGAGCGGGGCGTCACCAGGTCGGCCGCGACCACCGCCGGGTCCACGCCCGCCAAGGCGGCGTCGAACAGCGAAAGTCCGGTGTGGACGGACATCGGCCGGAGTCCGCGCTCTGCCAGCCGTTGCCGGTCCCGGTGGGTCAACCGCTCGGTCATTCCCAGGTCGTCCCACCAGCCCCAGGCGATGGCGCGCCCGGCGAGCCCCGTCGCACTCCGGTGCCGGGCCAGCGCGTCCAGGAAGGCGTTGGCGGCGGCGTACGCGGCCTGCCCCGCCGTGCCGATGGAGCCCGCGAGCGACGAGTAGAGGGTGAACACGGGCAGGTCCCGCGGGACGAGGGTGTGCAGGTGCCAAGCGGCGTCGACCTTGGGGCGCAGCACGGCGGCGAGGTCGGCGGGGTCCAACGCGGCCACGGTCGCGTCTCGCAACACACCCGCGGCGTGCACGACTCCGTTCAGGTCCGGGATCGTGGCCAGGAGGTCCGCGACCTGCGCCGGATCGGCCAGGTCGTGGGCGACGACCCGGACGCTCGCCCCGAGCGCGGTCAGGTCCGCGACTCCGGGTGCGGTCGGTCCACGGCGACTGACGAGCACCAGGCTGCGCACGCCGTGGCGGACCACGAGGTGCCGGGCGAGGTGGGACCCGAGCGCCCCGGTCCCGCCGGTCACCAGGACGGTCCCCGACGGGTCGAACGGCGTGCGGCCCGCGGCGACCGGCACCAGGACCGGCACGTGCGGCACACCTCCCCGGAAGGCGACCTCGCCCAGCCCGGTGACGGCCGTGGGCACCGGGTCGACCGAGTCGGTGTCGACCAGCGCGATCCGGCCGGGGTGTTCGGTGGCCGCCGTGCGCCACAGGCCCCACAGCGCGGCCGCCACGAGGTCGGGGGTCTGGGTGGTGGCGTGGCGGGTGACCAGGACCAGGCGCTCATCGCCGCCACCGAGAACGCGGTGAAGGAGCGCCAAGTGCTCGGCCAGCACCCGGTGCACGGTCGACACCACGTCACCCTGTGTCGGTTCGTTCTCGACGACCACGGTGTCGGACGAGTCGAGCACCGGGTCGAGCGTGACGGGAGTCCAGTCCCACCGGCGCAGCGGAATGGTATCCGGCAACGGGCGCAGCAGCAGTGAGTCGACGGTCAGCACCGGACGGCCTCGGTCGTCCTCCACGTCGATAGCGACCCGGTCCGGGGCAAGTCGGGTGATCCGGGCGCGCAGCCCTGCCTCGGCTCGGCCGTGCACGGTGACGCCCGTCCAGGCGAATGGCACGCGCGGCACGTCGTCGACCAGCACCGCCTGCACCACCGCGTCGAGCACCGCCGGGTGGAACAGCGCCGCGTCCGCGACCCGTTCGCCTGAGGGCGATTCCGCGTCGGCGACCAGGTCAGCGCCCAGCCGCCGCACCGCCGTGAGCCCACGGAACGCCGGTCCGTGTTCCAGACCAGGGCGGTCGTGGTGGCCGGTGAGATCGACCGGATCGCCTTCGTCCGGCACGGGGACCGGCGTGGCGGGCACACCGCCGAACGAGCCTTCGGCGTGCGTGGTCCACGACCCGCCGATCGCGGGCCGGGCCTCGACGCGGAACGTCCGCGCCACGACGACCACCCGCACGTCCACGTCCGCCGTCACCTCCAACGGCGTGGTCAGCACCAACTCCGCCAGCCGGGCCCCCTCCCCCGCCCGCAGCGCCAGTTCGAGGAACGCCGTGCCGGGCAGCAGGGCCCGACCGCCGACCACGTGGCCCGCGACCTCGGCGACCATGACCCGCTGCACGAGCGATGGGCGGGGATCGGTGGTCAGCCAGTACCGCTCCCGCTGGAACGCGTACGTCGGCAGCGGCACGCGGTTACCCGGCAGGACTTCGGTCCAGTTCACCGGAAAACCGCTGGTGTGCAAGCGGGTCACCGCCGTCAGGAGGGTCTCCGCTTCGGGTTTGCCTCGGCGGGACACCGCCAGCGGCGCGAGCGTCGCGTCCGGGCCCAGTTCGAGCAGGGTGGTGACGCCGTGGCGGCGGGTGAGCGCGTCGACGGCGTCGGCGAACCGCACGGGTTCCCGCGCCTGGCGCACCCAGTACTCGGCGGAGCCGAGGTCGGCCACGGCCCCCGTCAGCGTCGACACGATCGGGATGGTCGCGGGGTGGAAGTCCAGGCTCTCGGCCACCTCCCGCAGTCCGGCGAGCGCGGGCTCCACCAACGCCGAGTGGACGGCGACCATCGCTCCGCCCTCGGGCAACGCCTGCATCAGCCGTCCGCGCGCGGCGACCAGCGCGGCGGCGTCGGGCAGTGACAGAACCCCGGCGACGTGCGCGGCGGCCACCTCGCCGATCGAGTGCCCGACGAGGTACCCCGGCCGCAGCCCCCAGTTCTCCAGCAGGCGGAACTGGGCGACCTGGAGCGCGAACAGCGCGGGTTGGGTGAACTCCGTGCGGTCCAGCAGGTCCTGAGTGGACAGTGCGCGGCGCAGCGGTGGCAGCGCCGAGCACACCTCGTCGAACGCCCGCGCGAACGCCGGGAACGCTTGGTACAGCTCGGTTCCCATGTCCGCGCGTTGTCCACCCTGGCCGGAGAACAGGTACGCCAGACCGCCGGTCCCGGCCACCCCGCGCACCAGTCCGGGGTGGTCCCGGCCGTCCACGAGGGCGTCCAGCAGGTCCAAGAGGTCGCGTCGGTCGGTGCCGACCAGTCCGGCCCGGTGTTCCCAGGCCGTCCGGGTCGTGGCCAGCGAGTGCGCCAGGTCCGCTACCGACGAGGGCCGGTCGCGCACGTGGCTCCGCAGCCGCACGGCCTGGTCCCGCAGCGCGTCGGCGGACCGGGCGGACAGCAGCCACGTCAGCACCGGCGGCGCGGGCCGGTGGGGCACGTCCGGCGCGGGAGGCGGTTCCTCGACCACGAGGTGCGCGTTCGTGCCGCTGATGCCGAACGACGAGACGCCCGCGCGGCGCGGACGGTCGGTCGCGGGCCACGGCCGCGCGGTCGTGAGCAGCCGGACCGTGCCCGACTCCCAGTCCACGTGCGGTGTCGGCCGGTCGACGTGCAGGGTGCGCGGGAGGACGTCGTGGCGCATCGCCATCAGCACTTTGATCACGGCACCGACCCCGGCGGCGGCCTGGCTGTGACCGATGTTCGACTTCAGCGACCCCAACCACAGCGGCCGGTCGGCGGCGTAGGCGGCCAGCAGGGCGTTGGCCTCGATCGGGTCGCCGAGCGCGGTCCCGGTGCCGTGCGCCTCCACGACGTCCACGTCACCCGCGGTCAGACCCGCGTCGGCCAGTGCTTTCTCGACCACCCGACGCTGGGCCGGGCCGCTCGGGGCGGACAGGCCGTTGCTGGCCCCGTCCTGGTTTACCGCGCCGCCCCGGATCAGGCCGAGCACGCGGTGGCCGTCGCGCACGGCGTCGGACAGCCGCGCGAGCACCAGCACGCCCGCGCCCTCGGCGAGCCCCGTGCCGTCCGCCGCCTCGGCGAACGACTTGGCCCGGCCGTCCGGGGCCAAGCCGCCCTGTCGGGCGAACTCGGTGATCGTGCCGGGCGTCGACATCACCGTCACGCCGCCCGCCAGCGCCAACGAGGTGTCGCGGGCCCGCAGCGCCCGGCACGCCAAGTGGATCGCCACGAGCGACGACGAGCAGGCGGTGTCCACGGTGATCGCGGGTCCGCCGAGCCCGAGCACGTAGGAGACCCGGCCGGACACCACGCTGTTCGCCGCCCCGATGAGCCGGTGCCCCTCGACCTCCGGCGGCGACTCGTGCAGCGCGGGCCCGTACTGCTGTTGGTTCGCGCCGGTGTAGACGGCGGTGTCGGAGCCCCGCAAGGTCGCCGGGTCGATGCCCGCGTGTTCCAGCGCCTCCCAGGTCACCTCCAGCGCGACCCGTTGCTGCGGGTCCATCGCGAGCGCCTCGCGCGGGGAGATCCCGAAGAACGCCGCGTCGAAGTCCGCGGCGTCGGCCAGGAACCCGCCCTCCTTCGAGACCAGGCGGCCCGCCAGGTCGTCGAGGTCCCAGCCGCGGTCGGTCGGGAACCCGCCGATCGCGTCCCGGCCCTCGTGCACGAGGTCCCACAGGTCGTCGGGCGAGCGGACACCACCGGGGTACCGGCAGCCGATGCCGATGACCGCGATCGACTCGTCGGATTCCAGCTCCCGCAGGCGTTCCCGCGCGGCGCGCAGCTCGGCGGTGACGCGCTTGAGGTAGTCGACCAGGGTCGCCTCGTCGGTCATCGCGCCCCCAACTCCTCGTCGATCAGCCGGAGCAGCTCCTCCGGGCTCGCCGCGTCCAGGTCGGACGCCGGGGCCTCGGCGGGGAACAGCAGGCCGCCGACGAACGCGGCCAGCTCGGTCGGGGTCGGGTGGTCGAACACCGCTGTGACCGGCAACCGGAGCCCGGTCGCGGTGTTCAGCCGGTTGCGCAGCTCGACGGACGTGAGCGAGTCGAACCCGAGGTCCCGCAAGGCCCGGTCCGCGAGCACCCCGTCGGGTTCCGCCAGCCGCAACACGACCGCAGCCTGCTCCCGGACCCACGCCAGCAGCGCGGACTCCCGTTCCGCCTGCGGCAGTTCGGCGAGCCGTTCCCGCACGTCCGCAGTGGGCCGGGAGGTGACCGGTCCCGCACGCCGGGGGCGGGGCCGAGAGGTCGCGGCCGCGACCAGGTCCGCCTCGGGGCGCAGGCGGGCCGCGTCGTAGAGCGCCAGACCGTCCGGTGTGGACAGCGGAGCCACGCCCGCCTCGGCCATCCGCTCGACGTCACGGGCGGCGAGGTGGTCGCTCATGCCGCTCGGCGACGCCCACAGGCCCCACGCGATGGCCTGCCCAGCCCTTCCGGAAGCGTTCCGGTGGCGGGCCAGGGCGTCCAGTACCGCGTTGGCGGCGGCGTAGTTGCCCTGCCCCGGCAGGCCGAGGACCCCGGCGACCGAGCTGTAGAGCGTGAACTCGGCCAGGTCGAGGTGCCGGGTGAGCCGGTGCAGGTGCCACGCGGCGTCGACCTTGGGCCGCAGCACGGCGTCCAAGTGCTCGGGCGTCACCGCGGCGAGCGTGGCGTCCCGCAGGACCCCGGCGGCGTGCACGACGCCGACCAGGTCCGGGAGGCTCGCGAGGAGGTCGGCGACCTGGTCGGCGTCGGCCAGGTCGTGCGCGGACACCGTCACGTCCGCGCCCAACGCGGCCAGGTCGGCCACCAACTCGGCCGCACCAGGCGCCTCCGACCCGCGCCGACTCGTCAGGTGCAGGCGGCGGACACCGCGGGACTCCACCAGGTGCCGGGCCAGCGCACCGCCCAACGTCCCGGTGCCGCCGGTGATCAGGGTCGTGCCGTCGGCGGGAGCCGGGAACGTGAGCACGAGCTTGCCGATGTGCCGGGCGTCCCGGAAGTGCCGGAACGCCTCGCGCGCCCGGCCGACGTCCCAGGTCGTGACCGGCAGCGGCCGCAGCGCTCCCGAGGCGAACAGGGCGAGCAGGTCGGTCAGCATCGCGGCGATCAGGTCCGGGTCGACGTCGAGGATGTCGAACGCGTCGTAGAGCACGCCCGGATGCGCCGCCGCGACCTCCTCGGCCCGGCGGACGTCGAGCTTGCCCATCTCCAGGAACCGGCCGCCACGCGGCAACAGCCGCAGCGAGGCGTCGACGAACTCGCCGGTCAACGAGTTGAGCACGACGTCGACCCCGTCGGCGAACGCCGTCTCGAACCCGAGGTCGCGCGAGGACGCGAGGTGCGACCAGGGCACGCCGGACTCGGCGAGGACGACGTGCTTGTCCGGGTGCGCGGTGGCGAGGACGGTCGCGCCCACGTGCCGCGCGAGCTGCCCGGCGGCCAGGCCGACTCCCCCGGTGGCCGCGTGGACCAGCACCGACTCGCCCGCGCGCAGCCCGCCCAGCACGACGAGCCCGTAGTAGGCGGTGAGGAACGCGATCGGCATGGACGCCGCCTGCGCGAACGACCAGTCGGCGGGGAACCGCGTCACGAGCCGGTGGTCGGTCGCGACGACCGGGCCGATCGCCGAGTCGGTGATGCCGACGATGCCCAGCACCCGGTCGCCCACGGCGATCCCGGTGACGTCCGCACCGACCTCGGTCACGGTGCCCGCGAACTCCCGGCCCAGCCCCGCCGTGCCGGGGAACATCCCCATGCTCGTGATGACGTCCACGAAGTTGAGCCCGGCCGCGCGCACGGCGATCCGCACCTGGAGCGCCGTCAACGGCACCTCGGGGACGGGCACGAACACCAGGTCGTCCGGGGTCGCGGTGCCCGCCGTGCCGGTGGTGTCGAGCTTCCACGCGCCCGCTGGCGGGACGAGGACGTCGACGGGCGGGACCTCCCGCAGCACCGGGACGTGCGGGACGCCCGCCCGCAGCGCGAGTCGGGGGTGGTTCGTGGCCACGGCCGTCGCGACGGCGTCCCGCGACGAGGTGGTGTGGTCGGTGTCGAGGAGCGTCGTTCGGTCCGGGTGCTCGGCCGCGACGCTGCCCCACAACCCCCACAGGCCGGCGGCGACCAGGTCCGGGGTCGCCGTGGTCGCGTCACGGGTGAGCAGCACGAGGTGGGCGTCGGTCGTGGTGAGGCAGGTCCGCAGGAGGTCGACGTGCTCGGCCAACGCGGTGTGGACGGCCTCGGGGAGGGCGGTGTCCGAGCGCGGGTGGTGCACCACCAGGGTGTCCGGCGCGGGGCCGTCGGCGAGGAGGTCCGCGAGCGTGGCGAAGGTCGGCACGGGCAGGGCGGGGTGCGGCGGGCCGAGGACGGCCACGGTTCCGGTGGTGCGGCCGGGGTCCGCGGTGGCCGGTTCCCAGACGCGCTGCTCCAGCTTCTCGGCGGTGTGCGCGGCCCGGAACGTCAGGGTCCCGGTGACCACCGGACGGCCGGTGGCGTCGACGGCGTGCAGCGCGAACCCGGTCGACCCGGTCGGGGTGATCCGCACCCGCAGGTCCGCCGCGCCCGTGGCGTGCAGGCGGACGTCGTGCCAGGAGAACGGCATCCGCGGGGCGGTGTCGTCGAGCAGGATCGCGTGCAGGGCGGCGTCGAGCAGCGCGGGGTGCACGCCGTAGGCCGCGGCGTCGTCACCGGGCAGCGCCACCTCGGCGAGGATCTCATCGCCCAGCCGCCACGCTCGGCGCAGGCCGTGGAACGCCGGACCGTACTCGTAGCCCACGTCGTGCAGCCGGTCGTAGGAGACGGCGACCGGCGTCGCGCCGACCGGTGGCCAGACCAGGTTCGGCGCAGGTGACGAGCCCTGGGCCAGCACGCCTGTGGCGTGCCGGGTCCACGGCTCGTCCGATCCTTCCGGCCGGGCGTGCACGGCGAACCCGCCGTCAGCGTCCGCGGCGACCTGGACCGCGAGCACTCCCCCGTTCTCGGGCAGCGCCAGCGGGGACTCCAGCACGAGTTCCCCCACCGCGTCCCGGTCGACCCGCCTCGCCGCCTGGAGCGCGAGTTCGACCACGGCCGTTCCTGGCACGAGCGTGACGCCGGCGAGCGCGTGGTCCGCGGACCACGGTTGCAGCCGGGTGGACAGCCGCGCGGTGAGCAGGTGGCCGTCGACGTGCGGCAACGGCAGGTCGGCGCTGATCAGCGGGTGGCTGGTGCCGCCGACGGCGGTGGGCACGGCCCAGAACCGCGTGGGCCGGAAGGCGTAGGTGGGCAGCGGGACGATCCGGGCCTCAGGATGACCGATGGTCCAGTCAACGGGGCAGCCGTGCCGGTAGGCCTCCGCCAACGACGTCACCATCCTGCGGCGGGGATCGTCGTCGCGGCGCAGGGTGCCGAGCACGGTCGCGGTCGACTCCGCGAGCGCGCTGTGCAGCAACGGGTGCGGGTTGACCTCGATGAACACCCGGTGGCCCGCGTCGAGCAGCGCACGGGTGGCGGGCTCGAACAGCACCGGCTCGCGGGCGTTGCGCCACCAGTAGTCGGCGTCCAGGGTGGTCGGGTCGAGGTGACCACCGGTCACGGTGGAGTAGAACGGGACCGTCGCCGGGCGGGGCCGCACCGGCTCCAGCACGTCCAGCAGGTGCTCGCGCAGCACCTCGACCTGGGCGGAGTGCCCGGCGTTGGTCACCCCCGGCAGGCGGCGGAACCGCACGCCTTCGGCGGTCAGCACGGCGAGCAGTTCCTCCAGGGCGGCCGGGTCGCCGCCGACGGTGGTCGCCGCGGGGCCGTTGACGGCCGCGACCTCGACCTTCCCGTTCCACGGCCGCAGCCGTTCCCTCGCCTCCTCGGCGGACAGCGGCAGCGACGCCATCGCGCCCCGGCCCGACAGGTCGAGCAAAGCCCTGCTGCGCAACGCGATGATCCGGGCACCGTCCTGAAGGGACAGTGCTCCGGCGACGCAGGCCGCCGCGATCTCGCCCTGCGAGTGGCCGACGACCGCAGCGGGCTCGACCCCGTGCGACCGCCACCAGGCAGCCAGCGACACCATCATGGTGAACAGGGCGGGCTGCACCACGTCCACGCGGTCCAGCGGCGGCGTGCCCGGCAGGCCGCGCAGGACGTCCAGCACCGACCAGTCCAGGAACTCCTCGAACGCGGCCGCGCACTCGTGGGCCGCGGCGGTGAACACCGGCTCGACATCCAGCAGACCATCCGCCATGCCGACCCACTGCGAGCCCTGGCCGGGGAACACGAACACCGGTCCCGTCGGGGCCGCCGACGTGGTCTCGGGGTTCGCCAGCGCCGCCAGCAACTCAGCCCGATCCGCCCCGACCACGACCGCGCGGTGCTCGAAGTCGGCCCGGCGCGCGAGCGTCGCCGCCACGTCCGCGGCCGCGAGGTCCGGGTGCGCGAGGAGGTGGTCGCGCAGTCGTGAAGCCTGGTCCGCCACCGCCTGCGGGGTCTTGGCCGACAACGGCCAGGCGACAACGTTGTCAGCACCCAAGGGCTCGCGGTTGACCGCCGGGACCGACTCCAGGACCACGTGGGCGTTGGTGCCGCCCGCACCGAACGCCGACACGCCCGCCCGGCGTGGACGGTCCGTCGCGGGCCACGGTCGGGCCTCGGTCAGCACCCGCACCGTCCCGCTCGACCAGTCGACGTGCCGGGTCGGCTCGTCCACGTGCAGCGTCCGCGGCAGGACGCCGTGGCGCATCGCCATGACCGTCTTGATCACGCCCGCGACCCCGGCCGCCGCCTGCGTGTGCCCCAGGTTCGACTTCACCGACCCCAGCCACAGCGGCCGCTCCGGATCGCGGTCGACCCCGTAGGTCGCGATCAGCGCGTTGGCCTCGATGGGATCGCCCAGCGTGGTGCCGGGGCCGTGCGCCTCCACCACGTCCACGTCCTGAGTGGACAGTCGGGCGTTCGCGACCGCCTGGCGCACCACGCGTTGCTGCGCCGGACCGTTCGGCGCGGTGAGCCCGTTGCTCGCGCCGTCCTCGTTGATCGCGCTGCCGCGCACGACCGCGAGCACCTCGTGGCCGTTGCGCCGCGCGTCGGACAGCTTCTCCAGCACCACCAAGCCGACACCCTCGGACCAGCCCGTGCCGTCGGCGGCCGCGGCGAACGCCTTGGAGCGGCCGTCCGCCGACAGCGCGCCCTGCTTGCTGAACTCCACGAACATCAACGGCGTCGCCATCACCGTCACACCGCCCGCCAGCGCCAGCGAGCACTCGCCCTGGCGCAGCGACTGGCAGGCCAGGTGCAGCGCCACCAACGACGACGAGCACGCCGTGTCCACCGCGAGCGCCGGCCCCTCCAGCCCGAGGCTGTAGGCGACCCGGCCCGCCAGGACGCTGGTCGTGGTACCGGTGTAGACGTAGCCGTCGAGGTTGTCCGCGGACCGCTCGGCGTTGGTGTCGTACTGCTGCGGGATCACGCCGACGAACACCCCGGTCGGCGTGCCGCGCAACGACAGCGGGTCGATGCCCGCCCGTTCGACGGCCTCCCAGCCGACCTCCAGCAGCAGCCGCTGCTGCGGGTCCATGGCCAGCGCCTCGCGCGGCGAGATGCCGAAGAACCCGGCGTCGAACTCGGCCGCGTCGTGCAGGAAACCGCCTTCGCGCGAGGACGAGGTGCCACGGCCGTCCGGGGTCGACCCGAACAGCCGGTCGAGGTCCCAGCCGCGGTCTGTCGGGAACCCGCCGAGCACGTCGCGTTCGCCCGCGACCACGTCCCACAGGTCCTCGGCCGAGCGGATGCCGCCGGGAAAGCGGCAGCCGATGCCGACCAGCGCGATCGGCTCGTCCGAGCCCGCGGTCGTCGGCCGGGGCAGGGCGTTCGACACCGGTTCCGCCGCCAGGAACGCGGCCACGGCGCGCGGCGTCGGGTGGTCGTAGACCAGGCTGCTCGGGATCGCCCTGCCGAGGACGTCGGCCAGCCGTTCCTCGATCTCCACGGCCGCCGCGGAGTCCACGCCGAGCTGCTCGAACGTCGAGTCGGGGGCGACCGCCGCCGCGTCGGGGTGTTCGAGCACGACCGCGACCTGCTGCCGCACCTCCAGCAGCAACGCGGAAAGCCGGTCGGCGCTCGGTGGCGTCACGGTCGTCGCGGTGGCCCGCTCGTCGCCGATCCAGTAGCGCTCCCGCTGGAACCGGTACGTGGGCAGGGCGACCCGCCTGCCGCCGGCGGCCTCCCAGTCCACGTCCTCCATCGCGGCCTCGCCGCCGACCACGCGCTCCCCCGCCGCCACGGCGTCCAACCCGTGCAGGAAGTCCGCGCGTCGCGAGGCGGTGATCACGGCGCGGTGCTCGAACGTGGTCCTGGTGCGGGCCAACGAGTACGCGATGTCCACGTTGCGCGGTCCCGGATTCGCCTCGACGTGCGCGCGCAGCGCCACCGCCTGGTCCCGCAGCGCTTCCGGCGTGCGCGCGGACAGGAACCACGACACCGGGGACACGGCGGGCGGCAGCACGGGCCCCGACGGGGGTGGCGCCTGGCCGAGGACCACGTGGCAGTTCGCGCCGCCCATGCCGAACGAGCTGACGCCCGCCGTGCGCGGCCCCGCCCACGGCTCCCGGTCGACCGCCACCCGCAACCCCAGCTCCGCCAACGGGATCGCCGGGTTCGGCCGGTGGAAGTGCAGGCTGGGCGGGACCTCGCCGTGCCGGACGGCCAGCACCGCCTTCAGCAGCCCGGCGATACCCGCCGCCCCTTCCAGGTGGCCGATGTTGGTCTTGACCGAGCCGACCCGCAGCGGCCGGTCGGCCCCGCGGGTCGCGCCCAGCACCGCGCCGAGGGCCGCCGCCTCCACGGGATCGCCGACCGGCGTGCCCGTGCCGTGCAGTTCGACGTAGTCGACCTCGGTCGGGTCGAGCCCGGCCCGCTCGTAGGCCAGCCGCAGGACTTCCCGCTGCGCGGCGGGGTTCGGGACCGTGAACCCGCCGTCCGCGCCGTCGTGGTTCACCGCGCTGCCGCGGATGACGCAGTGCACGCGGTCGCCGTCCGCGAGGGCCGCCGCCAGCGGCTTGAGCACCACCAGGCCCGCGCCCTCGCCGCGCACGAACCCGTTGGCGCCCGCGTCGAACGTGAAGCACCGGCCGTCCGGCGACAGCGCGCCGAACGCCTCGGTCGCCCGCCGGGACTCCTCGCCCAGCAGCAGGTTCACGCCGCCCGCGAGCGCGAGCGTGGACTCGCCGGAGCGCAGGCTCTCGCACGCGAGGTGCACGGCGGTGAGCGAGGACGACTGGCCGGTGTCGACGGTGAGGCTGGGCCCGGTGAACCCGAACCGGTGCGACACCCGGTTGGCGATCATGCCGGTGCGCTGGCCGGTGAACGTGTGCGACGTCGCCGGGTGCGCGCGGGTGACCTCGGCGTAATCACCGTCCATCACCCCGATGTGGACGCCGACCCGTTGGCCGCGCAGGGAGTCCGGCACGACGCCCGCGTCCTCCAGGCCCTCCCAGCCGAGTTCGAGCACGAGCCGCTGCCGCGGGTCCATCCGGGCCGCCTCCCGCGGGGAGACGCCGAAGAACGCGGGGTCGAACAGGTCCACCGCGTCGAGGTACCCGCCGGGCCCGGAGCCCGGCCGGTCGGTGACCGCGTCGACGCCGTCGACCAGCAGCCGCCAGAACGCGTCCGGGGACGGCGCCCCCGGCAGGCGGCACGCCAACCCGATCACCGCGATGTCGTCGTCTCGCACAGCGTCAGACCTTTCTCACAGGGGGAGGTTCTCGTGCTTGCGGATGGGGGCCGCCCGTCGCTTGGCGCGCAGCAGGCGCAGCGCGCGCTCCAGCCGGAGCCGGGTGTGGGAGGGCTCGACCACCTCGTCCACGTAGCCCCGCTCGGCCGCCTCGTACGGCTCGTCGCCACCGATCCGCGCGGTCGGCCAGGCCAGGACGTAGTCCGCGCCGAGGTGCCGCGACCCCATCGCCACGTAGCCGATCCCCGCCGCGTGCCGGAGGACGACCGTCAACAGCGGCACGGACGCCTCCGCGTAGGCGTGCAGCAGCGCCGCACCCCGCCGCGCGCCGCCCGCCCACTCCTGGTCGACACCCGCGCGGAAGCCCGGAACGTCCACGAACGTCACCACCGGAAGGCCGTAGGCGTCGCACGTGCGGACGAACCGCGCGGCCTTCACGCAGGCGTCGACGTCCAGCCGCCCGTCCGACTCGGCGGGCTGGTTCGCCACGACCCCGACGGCCCGGCCACCGAGCCGGGCGAACCCGACCAGGACGGTGGGCGCGAACCACCGGTGCACCTCGAGCAGGTCGCCGTCGTCGAACACCGCGCCCAGCACGGCTCGCACGTCGTACCGGTCGTCGGGCCCGTCCGGCACGACGGCCTCCAGTGCGCGGTCCGCGCTGGTCAGGGCCTCCTCGATGGGCCGGGGGTCTGGTCGGGACACGGGGTCGTCCCCGGCGGGCAGGAACGCCAGCAGGGCGCGGACGTACTCGATCGCGTCGGTCTCGGTGGCCGCGACGTGGTGGGCGTTGCCGCGCAGGTTGTGCGTCCACGCGCCGCCGAGGTCGTCGAGGCCGACGTCCTCGCCCAGCGCGTCGCGCAGCACGGCCGGGCCGGTGATGAACATGTGCGACGTCCGGTCGACCATCACCACGAAGTCCGTCAACGCGGGCGAGTACACCGCTCCGCCCGCGCACGGGCCCATGACCAGCGAGATCTGCGGGACGCTTCCGGACACCCGCACGTTGCGGGTGAAGATCCGGCCGTAGAGCGCCTGCGCGACCACGCCCTCCTGGATGCGGCCGCCCGCGCTGTCGTTGATGCCCACCACCGGCACGCCGGACTCCGCGGCGAGGTCCATGACCGCGCCGATCTTCTCCCCCACGACCTCGCCGAGGCTGCCGCCGAACACGGTGAAGTCCTGCGCGAACACGCACACCGGGCGACCGTGCACGGTGCCGTGACCCGTCACCACGGCGTCGCCCAGCGGCCGGTCCGCCGCCAACTCCGGAACGCTCGACCGGTGGCGCGCGAATCCGCCGATCTCGGTGAAGGAACCGGGGTCCAGCAGCAGGTCGATCCGTTCCCTCGCCGTTCCCTTGCCGCGGTCGAGCCGGCGTTTCGCCGTTTCTCCCGCCCTCGTCCTTTTCGCGTCCTGCCGCTGCCGGAACGACGTGATGGCCTCGTGGACCACGGTGGCCTCCCGCCTCGGATTTCCTTGCCACAGCGGGGAAGCCCGCTCTCCCAGCAGAGCAGCGAAAGGCGCGGGAGAACAACGAATTCCCCGAAGAATGGCGCAGAATGGCCAGGACGGGATGCGCGGATTCTACTCCTCCACCCAAGTGGCCTATCCCACTGGCGAATTGCGGTAAACGCGTGACGATCATCACCGCGCAAAAGGGAACTCCCTTTCTCCGGCGAGCCGACCGCACCACTCCAGCGGGTGAACCTCGCTCGACCGGGTGCGCGATCCGGTTACAGTCCACGCCGCGGACCGGCGCACGGAAGGGGACTCGGTGACCACACCCGACCACCACGAGCCGGGCACGGTCCTCGACCGCGTGGCACTGCCCGCCGAGTTCTGGCCGCCCCACGCCGCCGACGCCGTCCGGGTGCTCTACCAGGGCGTGGGCTACGACGGGGCGAGCCGGGCGGTCAGCGGGTCGGTGTTCCTGCCGCACGGGGAACCCCCGGCGGACGGCTGGCCGGTGGTGAGCTTCGCCCACGGCACGACCGGGCTCGCGGACCACTGCGCCCCGTCGCGGGCGGGGTTGAGCAGGCTGGAGCGCGACCACGTGGCGCGGTGGCTCGCGGCGGGCTACCTGGTGGCGGCCACCGACTACGAGGGCCTCGCCAGCGCCGGGCCCCACCCGTACTTCAACGGCGAGGCCGTCGCCGACGACGTGATCGACATCGTCCGCGCCGCTCGGTCCCTGCACGACCGCGTCAGCGGGTCCTGGCTCGTGGCGGGGTTCTCCCAGGGAGCGCACGCGGCGCTGTTCGTCGGCCTGGTGGCGAGCCGGTACGCGCCCGAACTCGACTTCCGCGGCACCGTGGCGCTCGCTCCGCTGGTGCGCCTCCCGGAGCTGATCGACGTCCTGACCCGCGACGGTGGGAGCCGGGTGTCCGTGCTGCTGCCGTTCCTGCTCGCGGGGCTACGCGCCTCGCACCCGGACTTCGACGCGCGCCCGTTCCTGACCGACGTGGGCGGCAGGCTCGTCGAGGTCGCGTCCACGGCGACGCTCGTCGACATGTTCCGCGCCATCGACCGGAAGACCAACGACGCCGCCGGGATCACCGGCATCCGCGCGCGGCCGGGGATCGACCCGGTGCTGCACGCGTGCCGCGTCCCGGTCACCAGGATGGACCGGCCGGTGTGCGTCACGGCCGGGATCGCCGACGAGATCGTGCCGGTGGAGGTGGTGGAGCTGTTCGTCGGCGACCTGCGCGGCACGGGCACGCCGGTCCGCTTCGACCGGCACGACGGGGCCACGCACGCCGACGTGCTCGCCGCGGGCCACGAGGACGTCATCGCCTGGGCCGAGACCCTGTTCGCCGACACCAGCGTCCCCGCCGAGGAGTTCGGCGTCTTCGACGCGGACGGCGACGGGCGCGTGACCGAGGACGACTTCGAGGTGTTCGCGCTCCGCCTGGTCCAGGCGTTCGGCGAGCCACCCGGCTCACCGGCGGCGCTCGAGATCCGCCACCGCTACCGCGACCTGTGGCGCGCGGTGTCCTCCCGCACCGACCCACTTCGCCGACTCGCCGTCGACGACGGGTTCGACCGGGACGTCCGCCCGCTGGCCGAGGCCGTGCTGCGCCTGGTCGACACCGACCACGACGGCGTGGTGACGAACGAGGAGTTCACCGTCCTGCTGCGGGCGGGCGGCCTCTCGGCCGCCGAGGCGATGGACGAGGTGGACCACGACCGGAACGGCTCGGTGTCCGTGGCCGAGATCGTCCGGGTGGTGCACGACTTCTGCCTCGACCCGGCCCCCGGCAAACCGGGTCACTGGCTCTTCGGCCGCTTCTGAACCCGCACCCCGGCCGAGACCAGCACGACCCCACCGGCCGCCAGGACCAGCACCCCGCCGAGCAGCAAGGCCGCCGACACCGGCCCAAGAGCCGGCACCGTGGCACGGGCGGACACCTTGCTGTCGACCACGCGCGACCCGTCCGGGTTCAGCAGCACAGCGGCCCACTCCCCCTCTTCCGCCTGCCACGCCAACGATCCCGTCCCATAGGCGACCCAGATCGGCCGGGCGGCGGGCGCACCGGGCGCGGGCCCACCGGGGTGGTGCCGGTACCCGATCGCGGCCTCGCGCACCCGCACCTCGTCGTACTCCACCTCGGCCAGGTACTCGGCCACGTCGTCGGCAGCCCCGATCCCGACGAACACGTCCTGGTCCCCCCGCAGTTCCACCACCCCGAGCCAGTCCT